>OHRU01000456.1_pt1 | contig 16145 bp, 10 predicted proteins | sample 1578491 | NCBI WGS metagenome assembly OHRU01 (sample SAMEA3879565, study PRJEB24766) | human gut metagenome | biome: human-associated habitat; feature: feces | place: USA | collected 1985/1987 | reverse complement strand
ATTCTGGCGCTGGCGGCCGTCATCGTGTGGCAGCTGATCCGCCAGGCGGCGGAGCTGCTGACGCGCCTGCCCACCCTGCTGGCAGGACTGCCGGGAATGACCGCCGCCCTGCGGCAGCGGCTGGACGACTTCTGTGCCGCCTGCCCCCAGGGACTGCGGGGCTGGCTGGAGGAGATCCCCGCCCTGCTGGGGACCCAGGCGGCGGTGCTGGCGGAGCGGGCCAGCGGGGCGTGCATTACAGCGGCGGGAGCCCTGGCGGCGGCTTTGCCCGGGGTGTTCCTGTTCTGCGGCACCACGGCCCTGGCGGTGTTTTTCACCACCGGCAGCTATCCCCGGATCATGGCCTTCTTCCGCCGCCAGCTGGGAACGCGGCTGGACAGGGCCCGGGGTGTCAAGGCGAATCTCCTGTCCACCCTGGGGAAATGGTTCCGGGCCCAGGCCATTCTGCTGGGGGTCACGTTCTGTGAGCTGCTGGCGGGCTTTCTGCTGATGGGCCAGCGATACGCCCTGCTGCTGGCCGCCGTTACTGCGCTGGTGGACGCCCTGCCGGTGTTCGGCACGGGGACGGTGCTGCTGCCCTGGGCAGCGGCGTGCCTGCTGCTGGGGCAGGCCCCCCGGGCGGTGGCTCTTGCGGCGCTGTATGCGGTGATCTCCGCTGTGCGCAGCTTTCTGGAGCCCAAGGTCATGGCCGCCCAGGCGGGCCTTCCCCCTCTGGCGGCGCTGGCGGCTATGTACGCCGGCTTCCGGGCCTTTGGCGTGGCGGGCATGATCCTGCTGCCTGTGGCGCTGCTGTTCGTCAAGCAGCTCCATGACCAGGGCTATGTGGGGCTGTGGAAATAGCCTGAAAAGGGAAAATAACTGTTTTCTTGCCGGATGATCTGTGGTATAATGAAACATTAGTGAAGATTTTTCGACAGGAGAATGCCAAGATGAACAAACAACGCCGCGCGGACCTGCTGCTGGTGATGACCACTTTTTTCTGGGGCGCCAGCTATTATCTGACGGATATCTGCCTGGACGACCTGCCTCCCATGACCCTCAATGCCTTTCGCTTCATCGTGGCCTTTGTGGTTCTGGGGCTGATTTTCTGGAAGCATGTGGTCCATGTGAACCGTATCACCCTGCGGTACAGCCTCATCGTGGGCCTGGCCCTGGCAGGGACGTACGTGGCGTATAACTACGGCATTACCCGCACTTCCCTCTCCAACGCCGCTTTCATCTGTGCCCTGCAGGTGATTTTTGCCCCGCTGCTGGGCTTTCTGTTCTTCCGGCAGAGACCCGGGTGGAAGCTGGGCGCCGCCCTGGCGGTGTGTACCGTGGGCATGGCCCTGTTGACGCTGAACGGTCAGCTGCGCCCGGCCTCCGGAGACCTGATCTGTATCATCACGCCCCTGTGCTATGCCGCAGACCTGCTGATTACGGAGAAGGCCGTCCGGGACCCCCGGGTGGACCCCCTGGGCCTGGGCGTGTGCCAGCTGGCAGTGGTGGGCGCCGTGACCCTGGCCCTGGCTCTGGTGCTGGGGGAACCCATCCATCTGCCGTCCTCCGGCAAAACCTGGGCGGCGGCGCTGTTTCTGGGCGTGGTATGCTCCGGCATTGCCTTCGTCATTCAGTCTGTCCAGCAGCAGTATACCACCGCCAGCCATGTGGGCCTGATCTTTACCCTGGAGCCGGTATTTGCCTCCATGGTGGCCTTTGTCATGACCGGCGAGGTCCTGTCTCTGCGGGGCTATATCGGCGCGGCGCTGATGCTGCTGAGCCTGTTCATCATGGAGGGCGACTGGTCCTTCCTCCGCCGCAAAAAGCATACATAAAGGAGAACTTACCGTGGATAAACGATTGGAGCGCATCCTGCCCCGGGTGCAGAAGCCTGCCCGCTACGTGGGCGGGGAATACAACGCCGTGAAGAAGGACCCGGCCCAGGTGGATACCCGCATTGCCTTCTGCTTCCCGGACACCTATGAGATCGGCATGTCCAACCTGGGCATGCGCATTCTCTACGGCGTTATGAACAACATGGAGGGCGTGTGGTGCCAGCGGGTGTTTGCCCCCTGGGGCGACATGGAGGAGGAGATGCGCCGGGCGGGGATGCCCCTGTTTGCCCTGGAGTCCGGCGAGGCCATCACGGATTTTGACATTGTGGCCTTCTCCGTGGGCTATGAGATGGCCTTTCCCGCCATCCTGAATATGCTGGACCTGGCAAACATTCCCATTCACAGCGCGGAGCGCACGGCCCTGACCCCGCTGGTCATCGCCGGGGGCACCGCCATGTACAACGCCGAGCCCATTGCCGATTTTGTGGATCTGGTGAGCCTGGGCGAGGGAGAGGATCTCACCGTGGAGCTGGTGGAGCTGCACCGCCAGGCCCGGCGGGAGGGCTGGACCAAGGAGGAGTTTCTCCGGGCTGCCGCCCGGCTGCCGGGGATCTATGTCCCCAGCCTGTACGACGTGACGTATCACGATGACGGCACCGTGGCCGCCATTACCCCCCGGGACGGGGCTCCGGCGGTGGTGACCAAGCGCATCGTCCGGGATATGGACAAGTCCTTCTTTCCCACAAAAACCATTGTACCCTCCACGGAGATCGTCCAGGACCGGGTGATGCTGGAGCTGTTCCGGGGCTGCATCCGGGGGTGCCGGTTCTGTCAGGCGGGGTATGTGTATCGCCCCGTCCGCAACCGCAGCCGGGAGCTTTGCGCCCAGTACGGCGTGGAGGCCTGCAACGACTCCGGATATCAGGAGGTGACCCTGTCCAGCTTGTCCACCAGCGACTATCCGCCGCTGACGGAGCTGTGCGATGAGCTGGAGCCCTTCTGCCAGCAGCGGCACGTGAATCTCTCTCTGCCCAGTCTGCGGGCGGATAATTTCTCCATGAGCCTGATGGAGCGGCTGGCCAAGGGCCGCAAAACCGGTCTGACCTTCGCCCCGGAGGCCGGGACCCAGCGGCTCCGGGACGTGATCAACAAGAACGTTACCCAGGAGGACCTGCTGCAGTCCTGCCGCACGGCCTTCGCCGGGGGGTACAGCGCCGTGAAGCTGTATTTCATGCTGGGCCTGCCCACGGAAACCGACGAGGACGTGCTGGGCATCGCCGATTTGGCGGCCCGGGTCATGCACGCCTGGCGGGAGAGCGCCAGCAACAAAAACCGCGGCGTCCGCATCACCGTGTCCACTTCCTGGTTCGTACCGAAGCCCCACACGGCCTTTCAGTGGGAGCCGCAGATCGCCAAGGAGGAGTATGAGCGCCGGGTGAATCTGCTGCGGGAGGCCATCAAAACAAAAACCGTCACCTATAATTGGCACGATTCCGACACCAGCTTCCTGGAGGCCGTTCTGGCCCGAGGGGACCGGCGCATGGGCCGGGTGCTGGAGGCCGCATGGCGCAAGGGGGCCAAGTTGGACGCCTGGGAGGAGTATTTCTCCCTGGACCGCTGGCTGGAGGCCTTTGACCAGTGTGGGCTGGACCCACACTTTTACGCCAACCGCACCCGGGAAAAGGACGAGCTGATGCCCTGGGCCATGATCTCCAGCGGCGTCACGGAGAGCTATCTCTGGCGGGAGCGGGAGCGGGCCTTTGCCGGGGTCACCACCCCGGACTGCCGCACCCACTGCAACGCCTGCGGCGCCAACCGATTGGTAGGAGGGAAATGCGATGTCTAAGCTGCGGCTGCTGTTTGTGAAGGAGGGGCCCGCCTCCTATATCTCCAATCTGGACCTGCTGCGGACCGTGCAGCGGGCCTTCCCCCGGACGGAGCTGGACATCAGGCACTCCCAGGGCTTCCACCCCCACCCCATCATCTCCATCGTCCTGCCTCTGCCGGTGGGCCAGTCCAGCGACTGCGAGCTGCTGGACTTTGAGGTCACCCAGGAAACGGACGGGGCGGGCATCGCGGAAAAGCTCAACGGGGGTCTGCCGGAGGGGCTGACCATTCTGGACTGCTACGAGGCCCGCCGCCCCGTGCGGGAGCTGACGTATTTGCAGGCGGATATGGAGCTGGATTATGACCGGGGCGTGCCGGAGGGGGCCGTGCAGGCCCTGGAGGAGCTGTTCCACCGTCAGGAGCTGCTGATCGAAAAGCGCACCAAGCGCAAGCAGCTGGCCCAGGTGGACATCGCGCCTATGATCCGGGACATTTCCTTTACCCGGGGAGAAAATGTTCTTCGGGCCGCCGTGACGGTGCAGGCCCAGAACCCCGGCCTGAATCCCCAGCTGCTGGAAAAGGCCATCGCCCGGTACCTGCCGGAGCTGACTCCGGACTTCGTCCGCGTCCGCCGCCGGGAGCTGCTGGACGCCGACGGCCAGGTGTTCCGATGATCCCATCACCCGAAGGGCGACCCCCTTCGGGTGATCTTCTTGCCCCGGCGATGAGGGGGCCGGAGGACAGCGTCCTATGTTTCGTATAAATGACGTTCCCGGTAACGGCGGATTCCTTGACGCTGGGGGCAGTTTGCGGTACAATAGGGCCAGAATGCGGTATTATGCCCCGGAATTTGGGGCGGTTATGATAACATATAGGGAGATTTTTCCATGAACTTGCTTGAAAACACCCAGCTTTACCGTACCTACGGCGCGCACCCGGCGGGGCAGGGCTGGACCTTCCGGGTCTATGCCCCCAATGCCCGGGATGCGGCTCTGGCCGGTGACTTCAATGGCTGGCAGCCCGCCCCCATGCAGCACCAGGGCGGCGACTGGGTCCTCGCCGTTCCCGATGCCCAGCCCGGTCAATGCTACAAATACGTCATCACCGGCGCCGACGGTCAGGTCCGCTGGAAGGCAGACCCCTATGGCACCTATGCCCAGCTGCGGCCTGACACCGCCAGCCGCCTGTACGATGTGTCCGGCTTCCGCTGGCACGACGACGTGTGGCGGGAGCGCCGGAGGGAAACGCCGCTGACCGACGGCCCCCTGAACATCTATGAGGTCCATCCCGGCTCCTGGCGGCGGGATGAGGACGGCGGTTTTCTCAACTACCGCCAGCTGGCAGACCGGCTGGCCCCCTATGTCCGGGACATGGGCTATAACGCCGTGGAGCTGCTGCCGGTGACGGAATATCCCCTGGATGACTCCTGGGGTTATCAGTGCGTGGGCTATTTTGCCCCCACCAGCCGCTATGGCGAGCCCCACGACTTCATGTATCTGGTGGACCGGCTGCACCGGGCGGGCCTGGCGGTGATTCTGGACTGGGTCCCGGCTCACTTCTGCAAGGACGCCCACGGCCTCATCGACTTCGACGGCACCAGCCTGTATGAATATGCCGACCCCCTGAAACGGGAGCATGAGGGCTGGGGCACCCGGGTCTTTGATTTCGGCAAGGACGACGTGCGGTCCTTCCTGCTGTCCTCCGCCCGCTGGTGGATGGAGGAATACCATGTGGACGGTCTGCGGGTGGATGCTGTGGCCTCCATGCTGTACCTGGATTATGGCCGCACGGAGTGGCGGCCCAACGTTCACGGGGGGCATGAAAATCTGGAGGCCATCTCGTTTTTGCAGGACCTGAACCGGCTGGCGGCGTCTATGGATCCCCCGGCACTGACGGCGGCGGAGGAATCCACCGCCTGGCCCAAGGTCACCTGGCCCATTACCGACGGCGGTCTGGGCTTCGGACTGAAATGGAACATGGGTTGGATGAACGATGTGTGTCACTACCTGAAAATGGACCCCTGGTTCCGGCAGTTCCACCACAAGGACGTAACGTTTTCCATGATGTACGCCTTTTCCGAGCGGTTCGTGCTGCCCCTGTCCCACGACGAGGTGGTTTATATGAAGGGCTCCCTCCGGGGCAAAATGCCCGGGGATGACTGGCGGCAGCTGGCGGGGGTCCGGAGCTTTACGGCCTATATGCTGGCCCATCCCGGCAAAAAGCTGACGTTTATGGGGGCAGAGCTGGGCCAGTGGCACGAGTGGGACTTCAAGGGCCAGCTGGACTGGTACCTGCTGGACAATGACGCCTGCTGCCGCACCCACCAGTGCATCCGGGCACTGAACCGGTTTTACAAGAAATCCCATCCCCTGTGGGAAAACGACCAGGATTGGGACGGCTTCCAGTGGCTGGTGGCCGATGACAACCACAACAACGTGCTGGTTTTCCTGCGCCGTGACCGGAAGGGCCGGGAGCTGATCTGCGTGGTGAACTTCTCCCCGGAGGCCCATGAGGGCTATCGCTTCGGCGTCCCGGGGAAGCTGTATTACGAGGAAGTGTTCAACACCGACGACGCCGCCTGGGGCGGCTCCGGTGTGTGCAATACCGGGCCCATTCCTGTGGAAAACATCCCATCCCATGGGCGGGACACCTCCATTTCCCTGCGGGTGCCGCCTCTGGGCGCCGTATTTTTGCAGGGGAGGGTGCGGCGCAGAAAAACCAAGGAGTAATCGACAGACTGGAGGGAATGAACAGACATGAAGAAAGAATGCGTGGCCATGCTGCTGGCCGGGGGACAAGGCAGCCGCCTGTATGTCCTCACCGGCGACATGGCAAAGCCTGCGGTGCCCTTTGGAGGAAAGTTCCGCATCATTGACTTTCCCCTGTCCAACTGCACCAATTCCGGCATCGACACCGTGGGTGTGCTGACCCAGTACCGCCCCCTGGAGCTCAACAGCTACATCGGCAGCGGCCAGCCCTGGGAGCTGGACCGGCTCAACGGCGGCGTCCATATTCTGCCGCCGTACCAGAGCGCCTCCGGCGCCTCCTGGTACAAGGGCACCGCCAACGCCATTTATCAGAACATCGGCTTTGTGGACCTGTACGACCCGGAGTATGTGGCGGTGCTGTCCGGCGACCACATCTATAAGATGGACTATTCCCGGATGCTCCAGCACCACAAGGACGCCGGGGCCGCCTGCACCATCTCCGTGATGGAGGTCCCCTGGTCCGAGGCCAGCCGCTTCGGCATCATGTCCGTGGACGAGCATGACCGCATCACCGCCTTCGCCGAAAAGCCCAAGGAGCCTAAAAGCAACCTGGCCTCCATGGGCATCTATATCTTCACCTGGCAGAAGCTCCGCTCCTATCTGCTGGCCGACGAGGCCGACCCTACCTCCGACAACGATTTCGGCAAGAACATCATCCCCGCTATGCTGGACGCCGGAGAGGTCATGTCCGCCTATCGGTTCGAGGGCTACTGGAAGGATGTGGGCACCCTGGACTCCCTGTGGGACGCCAATATGGACATGCTGTCCCCGGGGTCGGGGCTGAACCTGCTGGACAAGAAATGGCCCATCTATTGCCGGACCCCGTCCTGCCCGCCGGCCTTTCTGGGCCCCCACGCCGACGTGGGCAACAGCGCCGTGGCCAAGGGCTGCGGCATCCTGGGCGAGGTGAAAAACAGCGTCCTCAGCTATAATACCCAGGTGGGCCAGGGGGCCAGCGTGTCCTATTCCGTGGTCATGCCCGGGGCCGTCATCGAGGAGGGCGCGGTGGTGCAGTATGCCATCATCGGCGAGCGCTGCCGGGTTGGCCGGGGCGCTCAGGTAGGCGCGCCGCCGGAAACCGCCCAGGACCCCGCCGAGTGGGGCATCGCCGTCCTGGGGCCGGACACCGTCATCGCCCCCGGCGAGGTGGTGCCTGCCAAGGCTCTGCTGGACCGTCATCACGGGGAGGTGGAAGCATGAACGGTATGCACGGCATCATTTTCTCCTATGAGAAGAAAACCGGGCTGCGGGAGCTGATCGAGCACCGCATCCACGGTTCCATCCCCTTCGGGGGCAACTATCGTGTGGTGGACTTTATGCTGTCCAACATGGTGGGCGCCGGCGTCCGGGACGTGGGCGTTATCATGCACGGCAAGTGCCAGAGTATGCTGGACCATCTGGGCACCGGCAAAAGCTGGGACCTGAGCCGCAACCACGGCGGTCTTACCCTGCTGCCGGCCTTCGCCTATGCCGAGCGGCGGGGCGACGCCGGCCGCTTCCGGGGCAAGGTGGAGGCTCTGGGCTGCGTCATGGACTATCTGAAGGACATCCGTCAGGATTACGTGGTGCTGACCGACAGCGACCTGGTCATCAATCTTCCCTTGGACGACGTGCTGCGGGATCATATTGACTCCGGCGCCGACCTGACGGCGGTGTGCACTTCGCTGCCGGGCCTGGAGAGTGACACCTATTTCCAGCTGGATAACTCCGGGCGCATCGTGGACGTGGCCCACGACGTGTTCACCCCCGAGGGCTTCCGCTGCCTGAACATCTTCGTGCTGCGCCGGGATCTGCTGATCCAGCTGGTGACCGACTGCATGGCGCACAATCAGTACAGCTTCCGCCACAATATTCTCCAGGACAGGAAGGATGCCCTGCATTTCCGGGCCTATGTCTGGGACGGCTACGCCGCCCGCATCGACACCATCGAGTCCTACTACCGCCGCAGCATGGAGCTGCTGCGGCCGGAGATCCGCATGGAGCTGTTCACGCCCCAGCGGCCGATCCTGGCCAAGGAGAACGACTCGCCCTCGTCCTATATGGACGGCTCCTGCGTCAACTCCCTGGTGGCCGACGGCTGCGACATCCAGGGCACGGTGAAAAACTGCGTGCTGTTCCGGGGCGTCCGCATTGAGCCCGGCGCCGATGTGGAGGGCTGCATTCTCTTCAAGGGCACCGTGGTCCGCCGGAATGCCGTCCTGCGGGGCGTTATCACAGACAAATACGTCACCGTTCAGGAGGGGCGCACCCTTATGGGCCACGAGAACTACCCCCTGGTGATCGCCCGGGACGTCACGGTCTGAAGCGGAGGTAAGCATATGAATATTCTGTATATCACCAGCGAGGCGGCTCCGTTCTGCAAAACCGGGGGACTTGCGGACGTGCTGGGCAGCCTGCCCCCCGCCGTGGCGGCGGAGGGCGACCGGGTGTCCGTGCTGCTGCCGCTGTACGGCCAGATCGCCCAGCGCTGGCGGGAGAAGATGAACTTCCGCTGCTACATCTATGTGGACCTGGGCTGGCGGCATGAATACTGCGGCCTGTTCTCCCTGGAATACCGGGGCGTCACCTGGTACTTTGCGGACAACGAGCGGTATTTCCGCCGCCGCAGCCTGTACGGCGACATGGACGACGGCGAGCGCTTTGCCTTCTTCTCCAAGGCGGCGGAGGCACTGCTGCCTCACCTGGCGGAGTATCCCAACGTGGTCCACTGCAACGACTGGCAGACGGCTCTGGTGCCGGTGTACCTGCGGGACGCCGGAAACGACCTGCCGGTGGTGTTCACCATCCACAACATCGAGTATCAGGGCAAATACGGCCCCGAGACGGTGGAGGACCTGTTCGGTCTGAACCGGGGCTGGTACGACGGCGGCATCCTGCGGATGGACGGCTGCGTGAACCTGATGAAGGCGGCTATGCTCACCGCCAACGCCGTGACCACCGTCAGCCCCACCTATGCCCGCCAGCTTCACGATCCGGCCTATGCCTGCGGCCTGGAGCAGGTGGTGCAGCTCATCGACTACAAGCTCTCCGGCGTGCTCAACGGCCTGGATATGGAGAGCTTCGACCCGGCCCATGACGCCTCCCTGCCCCAGACCTACGACCCCGACCATATGGAGGGCAAGGCCGTGTGCAAGAGGGAGCTGCAGCGGCAGCTGGGTCTGGCCCAGGAGCCGGACACCCCCCTTACCGCCATCGTCAGCCGCCTGGTGGGACACAAGGGCATGGATCTGGTGTGCCAGGGGCTGGGCGGCATCATGGCCACCGGCTGCCAGCTGGTGGTGCTGGGTCAGGGTGAGCCCCAGTTTGAGGACACCTTCCGCTGGGCCCAGAGCCGCTGGCCGGGCCGGGTATCCGCCCAGATCACCTATTCCGACAACCTTTCCCGCCGGGTTTACGGCGCGGCGGACCTGTTTTTGATGCCGTCCCGCAGCGAGCCCTGCGGCCTGAGCCAGCTGATCGCCATGCGCTACGGCGCGGTACCCATTGTCCGCCAGACCGGCGGCCTCAACGACACCGTCCGCTCCTGCCAGGTGGGTCAGCCTGACGGCAACGGCTATGTATTCTCCGCCTGCACGGCCCATGACCTGTGCCAGACACTGGGCCAGGCTGTGGGCCTGTACCGGGGCGACCGGCTGGGCTTTGACGCCGTGCGCCGCCGGGGCATGACCGAGGACTTCGGCTGGAGCCGCAGCGCCGGGGCCTACCGGCGTATTTACCAAGATCTATCACGGAGGAACCACTAAATGACGTATTATACCAAGGATGCCCTGAAGGAGGCAATTCAACAGAAGCTGCGCCTGAACTACGGCTGCACCGAAAAGCAGGCCACCGACGGGGAGATCATGAAGGCCTGCGCCCTGGCCCTGCGGGACATTATGGCCGTGCGCAGCGTGGACACCCAGGAGCAGACCCAGGAGCGCCAGGAAAAGCGCGTGCACTATATGTCCCTGGAGTTTCTCATGGGCCGCAGCCTCATGAAAAACGCATACAACCTGGGCATTCTGCCCCAGCTGACCCAGGCCGTGGAGGAGCTGGGCTTTTCCGCCCCGGACATCTTCGACATGGAGCCGGATGCAGGTCTCGGCAACGGCGGCCTGGGCCGCCTGGCCGCCTGCTATCTGGACAGCATGACCACCCTGGACATTCCCGCCACCGGCTATTCCATCTGCTATGAGCTGGGCATCTTCAAGCAGAAGATCGTGGACGGTCAGCAGGTGGAGCTGCCCGACGACTGGCTGAACCTGGGCGATGCATGGCTGATGCCCAAGCCCCAGGAGGCCGAGGAGGTCCATTTCGGCGGCAAGGTCCGCACCCGGTGGGACAACGGCCACCTGATGGTGGTTCACGAGGACTATACCCGGGTGCTGGCCATCCCCTGCGATATGCTGGTGGCCGGGTACAACACGGACCATGTGAATACCCTGCGTCTGTGGGACGCCAAGAGCCCCAAGCCTATCGACATGCAGCTGTTCAGCCAGGGGCAGTATCTGAAGGCCAACGAGGAGCGGGCCATGGCCGACTCCATCAGCACCATTCTCTATCCCGAGGACAACCATTACGAGGGCAAGTCCCTGCGGCTGAAGCAGCAGTATTTCTTCGTGTCCGCCACCCTGCAGTCCATCACGCGCCAGCATATCCAGACCTACGGCACCCTGACGAATTTCCACGAAAAGAACGTCATCCAGATCAACGATACCCACCCGGCGCTGGTGATCCCGGAGCTGATGCGCATCCTCATCGACGATGCGGGACTGGGCTGGGACGAGGCGTGGGACATCACCCGCCACTCCGTGGCCTATACCAACCACACCGTGCTGGCCGAGGCACTGGAGAGCTGGCCCCAGCGGCTGTTCGAGACGCTGCTGCCCCGCATCTGGCAGATCATGCAGGAGATCGCGCGGCGCTGGCAGCAGAAGGTGGACGATTTCTATCACGACCCCAAAAAGACGGAGAAAATGGCGGTTATCTGGGACGGCGTGGTCCACATGGCCAACCTCTGCATCGCGGGGGGGATGGCCGTTAACGGCGTGTCCGCTCTGCACTCCGACATTCTCCGCCGCGACGTGTTCCGGGACGCCTGCGGCATGGAGCCGGATAAGTTCAAAAACGTCACCAACGGCGTGGACCACCGGCGCTGGATCAGCCAGATCAACCCCGGACTGGACGGCCTGATCCGGGACTGCATCGGCGAGGGCTATCTTACCCACGCCGGATGCCTGTCCGGTCTGGACCGGTTTGCCGGAGACAAGGCCGTGCTGGACCGGCTGGAGGCCATCAAGCACAACAACAAGCTGGCCTTTGCCCGCTGGGCCAAGGGCCAGCAGGGAGTCACTCTGAACACCGACGCCATCTTCAACGTCCAGGTCAAGCGGCTCCATGAGTACAAGCGCCAGCTGCTGAACGTGCTGCACATCATCAGCCTGTACCAGCAGCTCCAGGACAATCCCGACATGGACTTCCGGCCCCAGACCTTCCTGTTCGGGGCAAAGGCCGCCCCGGGCTACGCCGTGGCCAAGCGCATCATCCGGCTGATTAACTCCCTGGCCGACCAGATCAACAGTGACCCCATCTGCCGGGATAAGCTCCAGGTGGTGTTTCTGGAGAATTACCGGGTGTCCATGGCGGAAATGCTGATGCCCGCCAGCGAGGTGAGCCAGCAGATCTCCACCGCCGGCAAGGAGGCCAGCGGCACCGGCAACATGAAGTTTATGATGAACGGCGCGCTGACCCTGGGCACTCTGGACGGCGCCAATGTGGAGATGCACCAGGTGCTGGGCGACGACAACATGTTCCTGTTCGGCCTCACCGCTGACGAGGCTGCCCGCCTGCGCCAGAGCTACGACCCTTATCTGCTGTATACCCGGGACCCGGTGCTGCACCGGGTGCTGGACCAGCTGAAAACCGGCTTCCGGGACGGCGTCAGCTACGAGGACCTGTACCAGCGCCTGCTGTACGGCGCAGACTGCCCGGCAGATCAGTATCTGCTGCTGGCGGACTTCGCCTCCTACTGCGCTGCCTCGCACCGGGTGGTGGATACCTATGCCGACCGGGAGAAGTGGAACCGCATGAGCCTGCACAACATCGCCCGCAGCGGCATCTTCTCCGCCGACCGCTCCATCGCCGACTATGCCGACACCATCTGGCACGTTCCGTATAAGAAATAAGCAAAGCACACAGCCCCTCCGGCCATGCCGGAGGGGCTGTAATCGTTTATGGGGGGATGCGCTCAGCCTTTTTCCAGCTCGGTGTGAACGAACATGACCAAAAAGCTCACCGCCAGCAGGCCGCAGGATACCCAGATTCCCCGGACGGAAAACGCGCCGGACAGCAGGGCACCCAGCCCTGCGCCCAGGGAAAACAGACCGATGACGCCAAAGTACGTCAGGGCATTGCGAAGTGCCTCCGGCTCACGGGTGTGGAAATAGGCGCACAGTGCCTCCGTGCCGTTGCGCATGTTGCCGATGCACATGGTGCTGGCATAGGCGTGGCCGCGGACCTTGCGGAAGGTTTGCAGCTGCATGGCGCAGGAGAAGGACACCAGGGCATTGGCCACGGTGTTCAGCGTCTGGGGCAGAAAGCCCACCGCAAACAGCACCGCGATCTCCGCTAAGAGGATCAGCTGCCGCCAGTGGACCTTTTCCATGGCCTTGAACCGGCGGTGGATGCACTCGGCGGCAAAAATGCCCGTCATAAAGGACAGCACCGGGACCAGGTACCGCAGGCACTGGTCCCACGCACCGTCAAACAGATATGCGCTGAACAGCACGATGTTGCCGGTCTGGCCATTGGCAAATACCTTGCCCCTGCAAAGGTAAGTATAGGCGTCCTGGAGGCCGCCGGACAGAATGACAAAGGAAGCAGTCAGCATGGATTCGGACATCTGACCGCGCAGCTTGTGGAAAGGAGACATTTTTGCACCAGTCTTTCTGAAAATAGGCCGCGGTCTGCGGCCGGTAGGCAGCCATGATTATACGACAGGTGCAATAATCCGTCAAGTGCTGCGGCTCATATACCGCGAAATCTTTCCAAAGCACAAACGTCAGACTCTCCGCAGGCCTGTCGTTGACGCAGGCTATAGATCAGCTCCCCGGCATCCGGCAGCAGGCTGGGATGCCGGCAGAACGCAGCGGGCATGAAAACAGGTCCGGCGCACAATGCGCCGGACCTGCCCAGCTTGTCAAAAATCCTTTTTGACAAGCTGAGCAAGCATTTTCAGAACCTTCACAAAAGTTCTGAAAATGCGGTGATTGAAAACGAAAGACACCCCTGATGGGTTTCTTTCGTAACTATCTTCCTTTCCGAAGGCGGAGGCAAGCCCGCTTTTTTGACTGACGGAACAGGTCCGGCGCACAATGCGCCGGACCTGCTGCTATTATAGGGCTTGTTAGGGCTTGTTATAGGGCTTGTCAGATGAGGCCAAGGCCCCCGGCCACCTTGCCGATGAAGTCCTGGACATTGGTGACCATGGTGGTGGCGGACAGACTGCCGCGGTCCAGCAGCTTATTCACCACGAACTCTGCGGCGTCCACCGCGTACAGGTACACCGGGCGGATGGACCCGTCGGGCATTACCCGGAAGGAGGGGGTCATGTTGCCGGTGGCGATGGTGTGCAGCATGGTGGCCAGGCAGATCACCGTGGTGGACTTGCGCACCAGCTCCCGCATAGCGGACGCGCCCTCGTAGGCGTTGGCATACACCTCCGGCAGAGGACCGTCGTCCCGGATGGAGCCGGTGAGCACAAAGGGAACGTGGTTCTTCACACAGCCGTAGATGATGCCGTTGTCAATGTGATACTCCTCGATGAACTTGGGAATGGACCCGCAGCGGCGGACCTTATTCAGCACATCCAGGTGGTTGTAGTGTCCGTTGGGCTGAGACTGCTGGGTGTAGATATCCTGGCCCAGTGCCGTGTGCAGCAGAGCGCCCTCCAGATCGTGGGTGCCCAGGGCGTTGCCCGCCAGCAGGCCGTGGCAGTAGCCATTGTCGATGAGGGCCTGCATGGCCTTGCGTGCGCCGTCGTCAAAGGCGAAGGCGGGGCCCATGACCCACACGATGTTGCCGTGCTCCTTCTCGTGGCGCAGCAGCTCCACCAGTCGGTCATAATCCTTGGCATAGGAGGTCTCGCGGCTGCGGCCCTGCCGGAACACGAACTGATCCTCCAGCGTCTCGCTTTCCTGGGAGAAGCCGTTGCAGTGCATATAAATGCCGTCCTCGCCGTGCTCGGTGCGGCCCAGCATGACCCGCTGCCCCTTCTTCAGGTTGCGGCTCTCCACCACGGAGAGGGTGCCGTCGTCCTCCAGCACCACGCAGCTGTCCATGCGGCTCTCCTCGGCCAGGGTCCACTTGCCGTTGATCTTGAAATATTCGGGGTACATGGACGTGCTGTGGTATTCCTCCGGAGCCACGCCGTCCTTCTCTGCCGCCTCCCAGCGGGCATCGGGAGCGTTCAGCAGGGCGGGCTGGGTAAAGTCGGGGTGGTGATAGGCGGGGAATTCAAAAGCCATGGGGTGCTCCTTTCTCAGTGCAGGGTGGCGTAGATAACGGCCTTGATGGTGTGCATCCGGTTCTCGGCCTCGTCGAACACCACGGACTGTTTGCTCTCGAACACCTGGTCGGTGACCTCCATCTCGGTGATGCCGAACTTCTTGGCAATGTCGGCGCCGATGGTGGTGCGGGTATCGTGGAAGGAGGGCAGGCAGTGCATGAAGATGGCGCCGGGGGCGGTCATGGACATGACCTTGGCGTTGACCTGATAGGGGGTCAGCAGGCGGATGCGCTCGGACCACACGCTGTCCGGCTCACCCATGGAGACCCAGATATCGGTGTAGATCACGTCGGCGTTGGTGGCGCCCTGGGTGACATCCTCGGTGAGGGTCACGCTGCCGCCGGTTTCCCGGGCAATGGAGCGGGCCTTTTCCACCAGCCACTCCTCGGGGAACAGCTCCTTGGGAGCGCAGGCGGTGAAGTGCATGCCCATCTTGGCGCAGGCCACCATCAGGGAGTTGCCCATGTTGTTGCGGGCATCGCCGAAATAGGTGAAGCGCACGCCCTTCAGCCGGCCCAGCTTCTCCTCGATGGTCAGCAGGTCCGCCAGCATCTGGGTGGGGTGGAACTGGTCGGTCAGGCCGTTCCACACGGGCACGCCGGCGTAGTCGGACAGCTCCTGCACCAGATCCTGACTGAAGCCGCGGTACTCGATGCCGTCATACATCCGGCCCAGCACCCGGGCGGTATCGGCAATGGATTCCTTTTTGCCCATCTGGCTGCTGCCGGGCTCCAGATACGTCACACCCATGCCCAGGTCCATACCGGCCACCTCGAAGGAGCAGCGGGTGCGGGTGGAGGTCTTTTCAAAGAGCAGCACTATGTTTTTGCCGTCAAGGTACTTATGAGGCACCCCGGATCGCTTCATGCTCTTGAAGTCCTTTGAAAGGTCCAGAAGATAGCGTATTTCGGCAGAGGTGAAGTCCAATAGCTTGAGGTAGCTTTTGCCGCGAAGGTTTACTGCCATGATTGTGGCCTCCTTTTAAGTTTATTTATATGATGATTTCTTTTTAATCGCGCCAGAGGGGCATGCTCATGCACCTGGGGCCGCCCCGCCCCCGGGAAAGCTCCGAGCTGGGCATTTCCAGCACGGTAACGCCGTTGTCTCTCAGTATTTTGTTGGTTATGATGTTGCGGTCGTAGGCCGCTACGACGCCGGGGGAAATGCAGAGAGTGTTGGAAGCGTCGTTCC
>OHRU01000412.1_pt1 | contig 17227 bp, 20 predicted proteins | sample 1578491 | NCBI WGS metagenome assembly OHRU01 (sample SAMEA3879565, study PRJEB24766) | human gut metagenome | biome: human-associated habitat; feature: feces | place: USA | collected 1985/1987 | reverse complement strand
GGGAAAACGGAGTACTTAGTGTTTTAAAGTCTTTTTTATAATTTTTTAAATTTTTCAAAAAAAGTACTTGCATTTTTGTAAAACCATGTGTATAATATCATTTGTCCGTGTGACACAGATATTCACACAGATGTTTGCGCTTCTAGCTCATTTGGTAGAGCACCTGACTCTTAATCAGGGTGTGCAGGGTTCGAGCCCCTGGAGGCGCACTCAAAGGTACCGGTTTTATGGACGTATGAGCCATAGGGTTGGTGCTTTTTTATTGCATAATTTTTGGGTAGTCTGATAGTCCCATAAAAAGTGAAATTAATATTGAAATTTTGAAATAATAAGTTTATACTGTTGAATAGGAAAAAAGTAACATTTGGGAAGATGCTTTGGTCGGAGTAAAATATGATGAATGCGGTAGACAAATATTCAACAGACAATATAGCGGATAACGAAATGATAATTGCAGTAGATGACGTGGTAAAGAAGGACTATGACAGTGCGGTTGTACGTATAAAGAAAGCGCTTGCGCGCTTGAAGAGCACCGGTCACGTGGAAAAATATGCAGAGTATCTCAATATCCTGGGATTGGTATATGAGCTTGAGAACGATGAGTCAAAAGCCTTTGAATGTTATCTGGAGAGCCTTGCCACGGCAGAAATTATCCGCTCGAGAGATCTTAAGGCTATGGTTTACAGTAATATCAGTTCAAGCTATAGCAAGATGGGAAGAGATAAGGAAGCGCAGAGATATTTCAACGATGCCAGAGACGAATATGACAGTTCCTCAGAAAAATCTGAAGAATGTCATAAAAGCTGGGTCATGTTTGACTATATAAATCATGCGATTAACGACAGATATGTTGCATTATCTTGAAGCAATCAGCTTGCAGATAGGGTTTCCGACAGCAGAGAATTTCTCCTCGTACTCGGTCATGATGTTGCCCTCATTCATTGCGGCGTCATGATGCAGGTCGCGTGTACTGGCGTCGAGGTGCCATTTATCAGAGCTTTCAATCTCTTCCAGAGAGAAGGTGAAGAGGTCCTGGTTGTCAGTCTTGAATTCTATGCGTCCGTCAGGTGCGAGAAATAAATCATATCTGGCAAGAAATTCGCTTGAGGTGAGGCGTCTTCTTGCGTGCCTGTCCTTCGGCCATGGATCGGAAAAGTTCAGGTAAATGCGGTCAACCTCATTACGGTCAAAAATATCCGGAAGAGTTGCGGCATCAATGCACAAAAAGTGCACATTTGGCAGCTCATCCTCCTGCATTTTTTGTACGGCACGAAGAAGCACACTTGTATATCGTTCGATACCTATATAGTTAATCTCGGGATGAAGCCGTGCCAGATCCATCAGAAATCTGCCCTTTCCCATACCAACCTCTATATGAATCGGATTATTGTTTCCTAAAAAATTATGCCATTTTCCTTTTAATTCAACAGGCTCCTTTATGCAATAAGGGCTGTTGTCGATGACTTCACCGGCGCCCGGGATATTTCTAAGTCTCATGTAAATCTCCTTATAAAAACGTAAAATTTCATATAGATAATACCCTACAATTGTGTGGGTGTCAAAATAAAATGGAAAAATACACTGCACATGCCCTTGATAACATGTTTTTCATACATTATAATTAGAAATAGTACATTTTTGGTTATAGTACTGAACAGCTACCCAATTTTAGAATTAATAGGAACAGATATGAAGCATAAAATTATAAATTTAAAAAAATCAGGAATACTAATAATGGCAGTGTTTGCTATGGTCACGACGCTTTGTGCGAGACCGCTTATGGCATTTGCGGATGGTGATGACACGTACTGGCCGGAGGGACCGCAGATAAATTCACCGTGCGCCGTGGTGATGGAGGTCAATACAGGTACGGTGCTCTATGAGAAAAATTCACACGAAAAGCATTATCCTGCAAGTATCACAAAGATTCTCACCACATATCTGACTATACTCAACTGCAAGATGGATGAGAAGGTTACATTCTCAAAAGAGGCGGTGAAGGAGAGCAGTGATGGTTCGTCGAGCATCAAGAGGGATGTGGGCGAGGAGATGACCATGGAGCAGACACTATATGGAGTTATGCTTGAGTCGGCAAACGAGTGCGCATATGCTGCAGCAGAGCATACAGGCAAAAAGCTTGGGGGAGATTACAGCACATTTATTGATCTGATGAACAAGGAAGCCAAAGAATTAGGCTGTACAGATACACATTTCAACAATGCAAATGGTCTGCCCGATGAAAACCACTGGACAAGCGCATACGATATGGGGCTTATCTCGTGTGCAGCATACAGGAATGACGAGTTTCGAAAGATTACAGGCACAAAGACCTATATCATACCACCTACAAACAAGCATACCGAGGATACCCCGCTGTACAATCATCATGCGATGCTGCATCCATTTAAATCGTATTCACAGTTTGTAAATCATGATTGTACCGGCGGCAAGACCGGCTACACTTCAGTGGCTAACAGCACGCTTGTCACTTATGCGGAGAAGGATGGCTTGACGCTGTGCGCGGTTATTATGAATGCGCAGTCGCCTGACCAGTATGCAGACACAAACACGCTGCTCAATTACTATTTCAGTAACTTTAAGGCACTAAGCATAGCTGAAAATGAAAACAGCGCAGCTACTGACAATACGCCGGATCTGGGCGTGATGAATGAGCACGGCATGTATGCAAAGGTGTCGGAAAACTATGTTGTTTTGCCAAACAACGCGGATTTTTCAAGCGTTAAAAGGGAAGCTGCTGACATGAAGTCCGACAATAAGGATGCTCTTGCTACAGTCAGATACAAGTATGGTGATCATGTGGTAGGCTGTGTGGATCTGCTGAAATCAGGAGCAAAGGTCGATCTGTCGTACTTTGATGAGAACAGCAGACAGAACGTGGAAAGTGATATAATAAGGATAAAGCCGGTATATTTTCTCTGGGTGCTCGTACTTATCGCAGTGATTATTCTGAGCATTTTCATGATTAGAAGAATATCAGACAATATATATGTGTTGAAACACAAATGGAGCATTAAGAAGGAGCAGCGCGAGCGCTTCAGGGAGCACAAGCTTGAGAGAAAACAGCGCAGAAGGAGAGACAATCTGAAGTTCAGCGGTCGACATAAATATTAATACATTTTTTATTATGACATTATAGATGGAGGCAGAAATGAGTGATGAAAGATGCGCCCTCGTGCTTGAGGGTGGAGCAATGAGAGGTATGTATACAGCCGGAGTACTCGACTGTTTTATGGACCATGATATTAGCTTTGATGCTGTTATCGGTGTTTCGGCGGGAGCACTTTTTGGAGTGAATCTGCTGTCAAAGCAGCGTGGCAGGGTTATACGATACAATAAGAGGTTTAACAGTGACAAAAATTATATGGGTATCAGGCCGCTTCTTCGGGAGAAAAACATAGTGAGCACGAAATATGCCTATGATACAGTACCAAGAGAGCTTGACCCGTTTGATGATGAGGAATATAAGAAGTCGGATATCCCATTTTATGCGGTTGTGACGAATATCAGGACAGGTAAGCCTGAATATGTGCAGATAAAGAGTGTCTTTGACCAGATGGATGTGCTCAGGGCATCGGGCTCCATGCCTGTAGTGTCAAAGCCTGTGAAGCTGGGGAATGAGTGGTATCTGGATGGTGCGGTGACGGACAGTATCCCATATGAACATATGCTTGATATGGGATATGACAGAGTGGTTGTCGTGCTGACAAAGCCGGCAGACTATATAAAAAAACCTATGCCAAGGTTTTTAACATCGGTATACAAAAAGCGTTTTCCGAGGTTTTATGAGGCATTTTCAAACAGGCATATCATGTACAATTATCAGCTTGAGCATCTTAAGGAGCTTGAAAAGCAGGGCATTGCCGAGGTGTTAAGGCCGTCGGAGCACATTAAAATAAGCAAGGTAGAAAAGGATCCTAATAAGCTTGAGAGCCTGTATCAGCTTGGATTACGTGATGCCAAGAGGCTTTTAGCCGATAAGCAAGGGATGGAGAAGCAGTAATGAATATACAACAGGTACAGACGATCATAGCTGATGCCATGGAAAAGCACAACGGAATAGTGAAAAAAGAAGAGCTTACAAGGCTTGGTATAGACTACAGGCGAATTGACACGCTTGTCAGGGAGGGGAAGCTTGTCCGCATCAGAAACGGCTATTACACCGACCGCGTGGATGATTTTTCTGAGGATGCACTTGTCGCGGCACTTTTTCCGGATGCAATGCTTTGCATGGAAAGTGCACTTTACGCCTATGGCTATATAAAGGAGAAGCCTTACGGATGGACGCTTGCCGTGGACAAAAACACATCAAAATCGCGTTTTAAGATGGACTATCCCAGAATCATTCCGTTTTATACGGAGCCCACAGCACTTATGCTTGGAGCCACAACCATTGAGCTTGGAGGCAATACCTTTGGAATCTATGATAAAGAACGTGTGATATGCGACTGCCTGAAGTATGAGTCGAGACTGGACCGCAATGATTTCAAGGCAGCTGTACAGTCATACATAGCGGATACGGACAAGGATATTTCCGTGCTCATGGATTATGCAAGGGCGAGGCGCGTGGTAAAGAAGGTGCAAAGCTTCATAGGAGTATGGTTGTAGTGAGGGTAGATTTAAGACATATAAGCGATGAGAAAAAATTATCGTACAGCGATGTGTTATGGCAGTACGTGAAGCAGGATTTTCTCTGGCGCATAAATAATGCCGGTCTGGGAAAAGTGCTGTGGCTTCAAAAGCCGTATTTTGTAACAGGAGAAAAGCTGGCGTTTTATTATGTATATGGCAGCCCCGGTGGCAGGGCAGAGGATAATGGTACGCCGTTCGATGTACTGCGCAATATCATTATAGGCAATGCAGGGCTTAACAGCCACAGTGATGTGGTATGGACTAATGCAGAATTATCTAAGCAGACGGCAAAGGTATCAGCTAATGAACTAGGCGGCAGTGATATGCAGCCGCTGACACACACGTGGAATCTAAGCGCTATGTGTGATGGCGGAGAAGTACCGTTTGCAGTGAGGCTTGAGCGCCTTAATGAAGCGGATGCAGGAGTTCCCATGACTAAAAATATTGTTTTTATGAACAGTTTTTATGGAGACGCAGATGTTTGCATTTTTTCGCCTGAATCCAGGCTCGGAGAACAGCTGTTTGAGATAATGGATAAGCTTGAGCTGGTTAGCGATATGAAACCATATGGTGATGCATATGAGATACTTAAGAGATATTCGGTCAGCGGAAGGCAGATAATTGATATTTTTAAGGTTAGAGCGAAAAATAAGCCGAAGACAGTGAACATGCACCGGCTTGAGCAGGTGTATGGCTATCGCAGCTATGCTTATATGAGAAGGCGCTGGGAGCGGTATTGTAAGAGGCTGACACGACAGCAGAGGGCATATGCGAATGCAGGCTGGGAGGAGACGCTTGATTTGATACTTGAATTCCTCACACCGGTCTGGAGCGCGTTCTGCAATGACGAAATATTTTATGATGACTGGATGCCGGAGCTTGGAAGATTTCTGGGCTAAAAAGGATATATAGGTACTTAAATGGAAAAAGAACTGATAAATAATTCACAATCAAATATTTATCCGTTTCACATGCCGGGGCATAAGCGCCGTGGCAGTGATATAGGTGCAGGGCTGGACCCGTATGCTATTGATATCACAGAGATAGACAATTTTGACAATCTGCACCACGCTGAGGGCATTATAAAGGAGGCGCAGGCTGAGGCAGCGGCACTTTACGGTGCAAAGCGTGCATATTTTCTCATAAACGGAAGCACCTGCGGTATACTGGCAGCAATATCTGCGGCTACAAAAAGGGGAGACAAGGTGCTTGTAGCAAGGAACTGTCACAAGGCGGTGTATCATGCGCTTTACTTAAGGCAGCTTCACCCGGTGTTTACATACCCTGAAATTACACGGACATGGCTGCAGGGGCAGATAACCGAGGCACAGATAAGGGCGGCATTTGATGAAAATCCCGACATAAAAGCGGTTGTGATAACCTCACCTACATACGATGGTGTGGTTTCAGATGTGGCGGCAATCGCATCTGTGGCACATGCACATGGAGCTTTGCTCATAGTTGACGAGGCACATGGCGCGCACTTTGGCTTTGGAGGCGGCTTCCCTCAAAATGCCATAGCGCTCGGGGCCGATGCGGTCATAGTGAGTCTGCACAAGACGCTTCCGGCATTTACACAGACGGCGCTTTTACTGCTGGGTGGGATACGTGAAGCTGCAGTGGAGAAGTTTCTCGGCATTTATGAGACAAGCTCACCGTCATATGTGCTTATGACAGGCATAGAGCGCTGTATACACTATGTGCGCGATAACAAAGAGACTGCCTTTGCACAGCTTATGAGCAAACTTGACAGATTTTATCAGAAGGTCAGCGGACTTTCGCATCTGAGTGTGGTCAGAAAAAGTGATTTTTCTGCTTACGAGGCATATGATTTTGACGAATCAAAGATTATTATATTTACGAAAGAGGCTATGAATGGACATACGCTGCTTGAGCTTCTGCTCAAAAAATATGAGCTGCAGCTTGAGATGGCAGCAGGCAATTATGTACTGGCGCTGGCATCTGTCATGGATACGGATGAGGGCTTTGACAGGCTTGCGGATGCTTTGATTGAAATAGACAGCCAGCTCGAAAAATATAAGTCTGATTTTGAAGAGTTTTATGATATATTAAAGCAGGAGGGTGTAGTACATAAATTTTACCTGCCTGTCAAAATGGATACAACCATATACCAAAAGCTGCCTGCCGTAATGGAAATGTATGATGCATATGATGCAGACCATCAGGCGGTCTATGCCTTTAAGGCAAGCGGGAAGGTGAGCGGTGCCTTTATAAATATATATCCGCCGGGGATACCGCTTGTGGTGCCGGGAGAGATAATGAACGACAAGCTCATAGATGATGTAATAAAAGCTGTAAATTCAGGTCTTGAAGTGGATGGCCTGTATTTTGATCCGGATGCCAATATGTGGAAGTTTGTTGCGGTGCTGTAAGCAACAGTTTGACATAGCAAACAATCATATTTATACTAATTACAATATTAAGAGGTTTACAGATGGGTAAGATTTTCTGCGTGATGGGAAAAAGCGCATCAGGCAAGGACACTATATACAACAAAATACTGCAGGATGATTCACTCATGCTTAGCAGGATTATCCCGTATACCACGCGCCCGATAAGGGACGGAGAGACACAGGATAAGGATTATCATTTCTGCAATGAAGAGGATGTAAAAAGGCTCAGTGCACAGGGACGCATCATAGAGCTTCGCGAGTACAATACAGTGTACGGCGTGTGGAAATATTTCACGGTAAACGATGATGATATAGACCTTCGTTGCAAAAGCTATCTGACAGTCGGAACACTGGAGTCTTACACAAAGATACGCGATTATTTTGGCAGTGACAAGGTTCTGCCAATCTATGTGGAGGTGGAGGACGGCGACCGTCTGATACGCGCCATTCACCGGGAAAAGGGGCAGCAGGTGCCTAAATATGAGGAGATGTGCCGACGTTTTCTGGCAGACGCAGCAGATTTCTCTGAGGACAAGCTGCATGAGGCGGGGATTACACGTCGCTTCATAAATGATGATATGGACACTGTGCTTGCCGAGATTTCAGCATACATACGACAGAGTTCTTAATTGCAGAGCAGGAAAATGGTTACGGCCTGCACATAAGTGTAACCGGAAACGAATAAGGAGGCAGCCTCATGGCAGTCAGAGTAAATGAAGTAAATCAGGTGACACAGGTTCCTGATGCACAAAAAACACAGGCCGGTGACGGCTCGTTCAAATTCACACTGGCCAGCGCCATAACAGACGCTGATCTCCAGGCAAAGGTAGATGCGCTGATGCAGGATATCACAGCACAGGGCAACAGAATAGCCGAGCATATGGATATCAGGGATATGAAGCGATATCGCGGGCTCATAAAGGATTTTTTAAATGAGGTGGTCTACAGATCGCATAAATTTTCCAGAGAAAATTTCCTCGACAGGAGAGGAAGGCACAGAGTTTATGGTATAATAAGACTGATAGACAGCAATCTGGATGAGCTGGCATCAGAGCTGGTGGAGGATGAGAAGGATCATCTGTCCATACTGGCAAGAATCGGAGAGATACGTGGACTGTTGCTTGATATACTCACGTAGGAGATAAAAGCTATAACAGACACAGGCAGACTAAAACGGAGGCAGCAGCTATGGCAGGATTTAAGGATATAGTAGGAAATGAGCAGATAATAGAGCATCTGCAAAATGCCATATCAATGGGAAAGGTCTCACATGCATATATAATAAACGGACCACAGTTGTCCGGCAAAATGATGATAGTCGAGGCATTTGCCAGGGCACTGCAGTGTGAGAAGGAGGGCACAGACGGTTGTGGAGAGTGCAAATCGTGCCATCAGGCAGATGACCACAATCATCCTGATATCATATATGTCAGTCATGAAAAGCCCAACAACATATCGGTTGATGACATAAGGACACAGCTCAACAACGATATAGTGATAAAGCCGTACAGCAGTAAATACAAGATTTACATAGTGGATGAGGCTGAAAAAATGAACCAGCAGGCGCAGAATGCGCTTTTAAAGACCATTGAGGAGCCACCGGCATATGCGGTCATCATGCTTCTCACCACCAATGCAGACAGCTTTCTGCAGACCATCAGGTCGCGCTGCATCACACTCAATATGAAGTCGGTAAAGGACGAGGTGATAAAGGCATACCTGATGAACGAAAAGCATATTCCGGATTATCAGGCAGATATCAGTGCCGCATTTGCACAGGGCATCGTCGGAAAGGCTGTTAAGCTCGCCTCATCAGACGAGTTCAACGAGCTAAAGGAGTCAGCACTGTCGCTTATAAAGCGCCTCGATGACATAGATTTGTACGAGCTGGGTGCAGCGGTAAAGCAGATAGCTGAGTACAAGCTTAAGGTGCAGGATTATTTTGACCTGATTATGGTGTGGTACAGAGATGTGCTGTATATGAAGGCGACAAACGATGTTAACGGACTCATATTCAAGGATGAGGTCTATGATATAAAGAAACAGGCAGCAAAGCATTCCTATCAGGGAATCGAGGCAATACTTGAGGCGCTTGAGAAGGCGAAGATAAGAATTAACGCAAACGTTAATTTTGACCTGGTAATTGAGCTGCTGCTTATGACCATAAAGGAGAACTAATCACATGACAAAAATAGTTGGTATCAGATTCAGGACAGCAGGCAAAATATATTACTTTGACCCGGCTGATTTCGACCTCGACATGGCAATGCATGTTATCGTGGAGACAGCAAGAGGCATAGAGATGGGAACTGTCCTCATTCCGCCGAAGGAGGTGGATGATGATAAGGTGGTTTCACCGCTTAAGCCTGTCATCAGAGTGGCAACCGACGAGGATGAGAAAACGGTTGAGAGAAATAAGGAAAAGGAAAAAGAGGCATTTGCCATCTGCAAGGAGAAAATCATCAAGCACGGACTTGAGATGAAGCTGGTGGATGCAGAGTATACCTTTGACGGAAACAAGCTGCTGTTTTACTTTACAGCGGACGGCAGAATTGACTTCAGGGAGCTCGTAAAGGATCTGGCAGCGGTATTCCGAACCAGAATAGAGCTTCGTCAGATCGGTGTCAGGGATGAGACCAAGATGATGGGCGGCATCGGAATCTGCGGCAGACCGCTCTGCTGTCATTCTTATATGGCAGATTTTGTGCCGGTTTCCATCAAGATGGCAAAGGAGCAGAATCTCTCGCTCAATCCAACCAAGATATCCGGTGTGTGCGGAAGGCTTATGTGCTGTCTCAAGTATGAGCAGGATACATATGAGTATCTGAACAGCAGAATGCCGTCAGTAGGAGAAAAGGTCAAGACACCTGAGGGAATCATCGGAGAGGTCAAGTCAGTCAGCGTGCTCAGGCAGCTCGTGCGTGTTGTCATTGACAACGGCGAGGAGAAGGAGCTTCGTGAGTACACTGTAGATGATCTACGCTTAAAGCCGCGCCAGAAAAAGGATGTAAAGCTCACCGAGGAGGAGCTTCGCGAGCTCAAGGATCTCGAGGATAGCGGCGATGAGACGATGGAGGACAAGTCACAGGAGAAACCGCAGAGAAACCGTGGACACCGTGACAACAAAAATGAATATCGCGAGCGCCGTGATAAGCGTGACAACAGAGAAAAACGTCCGTACAGGGCGGACATAGAGGCAGCGGAAGCTTCTGCAAATGAGACAAATGAAGTAAATGTTGCAAATGCCGGCAGAGAAAATAAGGACGGTTACAAGAAGCCGTACAAGGGCGGCAAAAACAGACCAAACAAGCAGAAATACAACCGCAACAAGGATTACAAGAACAAAAACTATAATAAAGAGTATAATAAAGAGTATAATAAAGATTACAACAGGGACAAAGACAATGGAAGCACTGATACACAGTAATGAGCGCCTGGACGATTTGTGTCGCAAGGGCTATAGGCTCATACAGGATCCAAAGCTGTTCTGCTTCGGCATAGACGCCGTGCTTTTATCTGACTATGCAAAGGTAAAGCGCGGCGAGAGAGCTGTGGATTTGTGCACCGGAAACGGTGTGATTCCGATACTTCTTGAGGCAAAGAATAACGGAGAGCATTACAGCGGGCTTGAGCTTCAGCCTCAGTGTGCAGACCTGGCGAGAAGAAGTGTGAAATATAACCATCTTGAGGACAAAGTGACTATAGAAGAGGGAGATGTGTGCAATGCATCGGAGATTTTCGGTCGAGAGTCCGTGGAGGTGGTGACGGTGAATCCGCCGTATATGATAGGTCAGCACGGTATCAAAAATGCAGACGATGCCATGACGATAGCACGCCACGAGGTCAGGTGCACACTTGACGATATAGTCAGGGAGAGCGCAAAAATGCTCAAATTCAATGGACGTTTTTACATGGTTCACAGACCATTCAGGCTGGCAGAGATCTTTAGCACGATGATGAAATATCATATCGAGCCAAAGCGCATGCGTCTTGTACATCCCTACGCGGACAGGGAGCCGAACATGGTGCTCATAGAGGGGTTAAAGGGCGGCAAAAGCCGTATCACCATCGAAAAACCGTTAGTTGTATACAAGGAGCCTAATGTATACACGGATGAGATATATGAGATATACGGCGATAAGCCCCGGAATAACGGAAAATAAACAGGAGAATCATATGACAGGAACACTGTATCTGTGCGCAACTCCGATAGGAAATCTGGAGGACATCACATTCCGTGTGCTGCGCACACTTAAGGAGGTAGACCTCATCGCAGCGGAGGATACGAGAAACTCCATAAAGCTGCTCAATCATTTTGAGATAAAGACACCAATGACGAGCTATCATGAGTTCAACAAGATAGATAAAGCCTACCAGCTTGTGGCAAAGCTTAAGGAGGGCAAAAATATAGCCCTCATCACTGATGCAGGAACACCCGGCATTTCTGACCCGGGTGAGGACATTGTGCGCATCTGCTACGAGGAGGGCGTGCCTGTTACCTCGCTTCCCGGGGCAGCAGCGTGCATTACAGCACTTACCATGTCGGGCAGGCCGACCAGGCGGTTTGCGTTTGAGGCATTTTTGCCGAGGGATAAAAAGGAACGCGCGCGTGTCATTGAGGAGCTTAAAAACGAGACCCGGACAATAATCATCTACGAGGCACCCCATCATCTTGTAAAGACAGTCACAGAGCTTTACAATGCGCTCGGAGACAGAGAACTCACCGTGTGCAGGGAACTTACGAAAAAGCACGAGGAAAAGGTGCAGACTACATTTTCGGAGCTTTTGGAGCGTTCAAGGACACAGGAGCCAAGAGGTGAATATGTGCTTGTAATCTGTGGCAGAAACGTGGCTGAAATAGCAAAGGAGCAGCAGGAAAGCTGGGAAGCCATGCCGCTTGAAGCGCATATGGCACACTATGAGTCACAGGGCATTGACAGGAAGGAAGCCATGAAGCTCGTGGCAAAGGACAGAGGTGTCAGCAAGAGGGATATATACAAACAGCTTCTGTAAGCTGACAATAATACATTCTGCAGCAAATAGTTAGGATTGGATATGAACGATATAAAACATGACATAAAAAAACGACATAAGAACCTGACAGAGTTCAGATACATCGCAGTTGGCTTTTTTCTGACAATATTATCAGGGGCAATAATGCTGAGCCTTCCGTTTTCTTCAAGAGACGGACAATGGACTAATTTTCTGGACTCACTTTTTACGGCAACAAGCGCAACCTGTGTGACAGGTCTTGTTGTGTTTGACACCTTCAGACACTGGAGCATCATAGGACAGCTCGTGATTCTGGTGTTGATTCAGATAGGAGGCATGGGCTTTATCTCAATCGGCGTGGCATTTTCCATGCTTCTGCACAAAAAAATCGGACTCAGACAGAGGGATCTGATGCAGGAGAGCGTCAATGCACTCGAGATTGGTGGAATAGTTAGGCTTTTCAGCGTGATAATAAGGGGAACCTTCCTTATCGAAGGCATAGGAGCGGTGCTTTTAGCAATCCGCTTCATACCGGATTTTGGCATAATAAGAGGTATATATTTCTCGGTGTTCCACTCGATATCTGCATTTTGTAATGCGGGCTTTGATTTGATGGGCATAAACGAGGAGTACTCATCGTTTACAAAATATGCCGCAGATCCGTTAGTCAATATCACAATTATGCTGCTTATCATCATAGGTGGTATCGGTTTTACCATATGGAATGAGGTCAGAATCAAAAAGTTTAAGCTTAGCAGATACTCGCTCCACGCCAAGATAGTAATATCAACCACACTGATACTTGTCTTCGGTGGCGGACTGTTTTTGTATATTTTTGAAAAAAACAATACCATAGCAGGCATGGACACACCGGGTGCCATATTTGCATCGTTATTCGGCTCGGTTACGGCGAGAACGGCAGGCTTCAATACAGTAGACACAGCAGCACTGACACAGGAGAGCAAGCTTTTGACTATAGTGCTCATGTTCATAGGAGGAAGCCCGGGCTCGACAGCCGGCGGAATCAAAACCACAACCATGGCGGTCATGATAATCTATATTGTTTCTTATATGAGAGGAAGCAACGGCTGCAATGTGTTTGGCAGGAAAATAAGCAGTGAGGTAATCAAAAAGGCCGGAATGGTGCTTATCATCAATCTGGTGCTTGGCCTTACAGCGGTGATAGCTATACTTGCTACATCCAATATGAAGATGGACGATGTACTGTTTGAGGTATACTCTGCAATCAGTACGGTCGGCATGACAACAGGCATCACAAGAGATTTAAATACAGTAGGACGCATAATTATCATAATTATGATGTATTGTGGAAGAATCGGAAGCATGACCTTTGTGCTTTCGTTTGTGCATAGACCGGATAAAGCAAATATAGAGCTTCCGGAGGAAAAAGTTATCATAGGATAAGGAGAAACGCAATGAAATCAATTTTAATTATTGGAATGGGTAAATTCGGACACCATCTGTGTGCGGATTTGATAAAAAACGGAAACGACATTATGGTGATGGACAAGGACGAGGCCAAGGTCAGGGATTTAATCTATGACGTGACAAAGGTCCAGATAGGTGACTGTACCGACCCACAGGTAGTAAAAGCACTCGGAATCAACAATTTCGATTTGATTTTTGTATGCATCGGCACCAATTTCCAGAGCTCACTTGAGATAACAAGTCTCGTTAAGGAGATGGGCGGAAAATACGTCATCAGCAAGGCAAACAGGGATGTGCATGCCAAGTTCCTGCTTCGAAACGGTGCGGATGATGTTATCTATCCTGACCGCGACATGGCAGAGAGAGTGGCAAAGAAATACAGCGCCAACCATGTGCTTGATTATGTGGCATTAAACGATGATTACTCAATCTACGAGATAAATCCACCTGAAGGCTGGGTAGGAAAGAGCATCAGGGAAAATAATGTGCGCCAGAAATACAATGTAAATATCGTTACAGTAAAGGAAGCCGGAAAGAATCGCGTGCTTCCGCTGCCGGACTACGTGTTCAAGGCAGACGATGCAGTGATGGTGCTTGGACTGAATGCAGATGTGGACAAGCTGGTGCGCAAGCTGTAGAAGTGTGGCTCAAAAAATAATAGGCAGCAATTTAAAGAAGAAAAGAAGAAAGGATGGATACATATGGGTAACAATGACAGCAGTGTAGAAACATTTTTGCAGTGGATAAAGGCTTCGGACAATATTGTATTTTTCGGCGGAGCAGGTGTATCAACCGAGAGTGGCATACCTGATTTCAGAAGCGTGGACGGACTTTACAATCAGAAGTATGACTACCCGCCCGAGACCATCCTGAGCCATACATTTTACAGGAAGCATCCGCAGGAGTTTTACCGCTTCTACCGTGATAAGATGCTCTGTCTTGATGCAGAGCCGAACATCACGCATTACAAGCTGGCAGAGCTTGAAAAAGCAGGAAAGCTTAAGGGTGTTGTGACGCAGAACATAGATGGACTGCACCAGAAGGCCGGCAGCAAAAATGTGATGGAGCTGCATGGCAGTGTGCTGAGAAACTACTGTGAGAGGTGCTTGCAGTTTGTAAGCGCAGAGGAAATCCTCAACTCGACAGGCGTGCCAAAATGCCCAAAGTGCGGCGGCCCGGTAAAGCCGGATGTCGTATTGTACGAGGAGGGCTTAAATCAGAAAACGCTTGAGGATGCAATCTACTACATCAGTCATGCCGATGTGCTCATAGTAGGCGGTACATCACTTGCGGTATATCCGGCGGCAGGCCTCATAGACTATTACAATGGAAATAAGCTCGTGCTTATCAACAAGTCCACCACACCGATGGACGCAAGAGCAGACCTTCTGATACAGCAGGGACTGGGCTCTGTATTTGAGCAGATAGAGGTGTAAACAGAGGATAATACACAGCATATTAAATGGCAGGTATAGGTAGAAGAGGAATATAGAATGGATAAATACGCAGTAGGAGATATCGTAAAACTGAAAAAACCGCATCCGTGCGGCTGTAGCGAGTGGGAAATCATGCGTGTCGGAGCAGACTTCCGTCTGAAATGCATGGGCTGCGGACACCAGGTTATGGTGCCAAGGAAGCTGGTCGAGAAAAATGACCGCGGTCTCACGAAGAAGCAGGATTAGATAGAATAGTAAAAACAGAGGTGCAGTTTACTGCACCTCGTCTTTTTATTTATATTCAGCCACAGAGTAAGGGACGTACGCCTCGGACAGGGGGAGGGCACAGGCGTACTTTCGCAAGAGCGCATAGCGAAGCTGTTTAGAGGCTGTAGAATTGTGCTACGAAGTACAGAAATGCCCCGGCATGGAGCTATCGAGCCATGGAGGGCGAGTAGCGACGGTTTCGTCAGGCATAGAAAACCAAAAACACAATTCGTACAGCCACTTAGCAGCGAAGCGTAGCTCACGCGGAAGTATGCCTGTGCCCTCCCCCTGTCCGAGGCGCACGTTCCGACCTAATAAAAAAATAAAGAAAAATGCAAAAACCCCTTGAAAAGTACCACGATTCATGTTATTATCTAGACTCGTGATATAAAATTCCTTGCTCATAATCAGATTTATGAGCCAGAGACCAAAAGGAGGTAACATTCGCATGAACAAATATGAATTAGCACTCGTCGTTAGTGCAAAGATCGAGGATGATGCGAGAACAGCAGTAGTCGAGAAGGCAAAAGAGTACATCACACGTGCCGGCGGTACTGTTACAGAAGTTGAGGAGGCTGGTAAGAAGAGATTAGCTTACGAGATTCAGCACATGACTGAGGCCTTTTATTACTTCATCCAGTTCGATGCTGAGGGAACAGTCCCAGCAGAAATCGAGCAGGACGTTCGTATCATGGACAATGTTCTTCGTTTCTTATGCGTTAGAAAAGACGAGGCATAGTATAAGAAAATAGGAGATTGTATTATGAACAAAGTAATACTTATGGGTAGATTAACCAGAGACGCAGAAATCCGCTATGCCCAGGGGGACAACTCACTTGCAATAGCAAGATTTTCACTTGCGGTAGACAGACGATACAGCAAGAATGCAGAGGAGCAGTCAACGGATTTCATCAACTGCGTAGCTTTTGGAAAGATAGCAGAATTTTTTGAGAGATTTGGCCGTAAAGGAACAAAATTTGTTGTTGAGGGCCGAATCCAGACTGGCAGCTATACAAACAAGGACGGACAGAAGGTATACACCACTGAAGTCGTGGTTGAAAATGCAGAGTTTGCAGAGTCTAAATCAGCCGCATCAGGAAATGCAGGCGGATTTGCACCGGCAGACAGACCTGCACCTAGCCAGGCTGCTGGGGATGGCTTCATGAACATTCCGGACGGAATCGACGAGGAGCTTCCATTCAATTAGTAGTGTCCACGAGGACAAATATTCAAGGAGGTAACAAAAATGGCTTACAATAAATCAGCTGATGGTTCATCAATGAAGAGAAGACCAATGCGTAGAAGAAAAAAAGTCTGCGTATTCTGTGGAAAAGACAATGTCATTGATTACAAAGATACAAACAAATTAAAGAGATACATCTCTGAGAGAGGAAAAATCCTTCCACGCCGTATCACAGGAAACTGTGCAAAGCACCAGAGAGCCCTTACGAAGGAGATCAAGAAGGCCAGAGTCCTTGCTTATCTTCCTTTCGACAAGCAGTGATTGAAGTCTGAGAAATCTGATTCGACAAGAGGAATCCTGAAGTGGAGCAGGGAACTGACAAGGGCAGCATAAGGGATTTGGTCTTCGTGACCTTGATAGGCATTCTTTTCTCGCGTTTTTCGTTGGGGAGCATGCTCATGACGGTTCCTTTGCTTCTTGTAGTTCCCAGAGTACGGAAGGAAGGTTTGGTTTGGCTTTCCTTGGATCCGTTGGCTGGACGTTGCTTGACAGCAAGGACCTTCTGACCACGCAGTATATAGGCATGGTCGCAGTTTCGCTGTATATGCCTGTGTGCACCATAGTAGGGTCTGCCGTATGGACGGCTGCTGGAAAGAAGAGCAGGGTTGGACTTAGAAAGTACTTCCTTGCATGCATTCCAGTTTGTCTGATGGGACTTGCCGTTGCTGTGTGGTTCTCGACTGACTATGCCGGATCCATCAAAGAGCTTATGAAGAGCTCTATGATGTATATGTTCCCGGAGGAGTCGTTGGGGTTCAGCATAGAGCCTGTTGTAG
>OHRU01000410.1_pt1 | contig 17272 bp, 10 predicted proteins | sample 1578491 | NCBI WGS metagenome assembly OHRU01 (sample SAMEA3879565, study PRJEB24766) | human gut metagenome | biome: human-associated habitat; feature: feces | place: USA | collected 1985/1987 | reverse complement strand
ATAAACCCATTATAGCAGATGGATTTATCCGGTGTCAACTGTGAGTTAGCCGTGGGCTCTGGCATTGCTGGTGTCCGGCATCGGAAGGAGCTCCAAATTGGACAGATCGCTGGTGTCGATATAGTGGGTGATCTTTCCGTTGAGCCAGAAGTAGATGCTGTCTGCCGTGATGGCATACGGCTGGGGGAACCATCTGCCGATCTTTTCCTGCGGGGCCTTTCCCAGCAGGTTATAGTCCCGGTCCAGCACCCAAAGCGTGCATTGCTCAAAGTCCTCGGTATCCGTAGACCGCACCAGAATATAGTTCCGGGTATAGCAGGGGTTCGCCGTGTAAGCCTCCATAGGGAAGCGGACCGTTTCCACGCCTGTGGCCCTGTCGTATTCACACAGGCCGGCATCCGCCTTGAAGTAATACAAAACGCCGTCCTGCTCCATTGCCCGACCGTTGCGATCGCTCCAGCCGGGAAGGGTTGCTTCCACCCGGCCTGTTTTCAGGTTCCCCAGGGCATAGGTGCATTCACCGGTGACTCCGTTGGCTATTATAAAGAAAAAATCGTCGCCGCAAATGCACGTTCCAACGCTACAGTATGCGAAGGTATAGAGCGGGATATCCTCCTGAAACAACCACCGCCCCTTTCCGGTTTCCAGGTCAAACTGGTAAATGGACATGGACCATTCCGGGTCCGTTTCGATGGCGTCGTACATATAAAACAGAGAGCCGTTGTGGAACAGCAATTCGCCGCTGCCGTGCCGCGCACCATCCACAGCTGTCAAAACCGGCAGCTGCCCTACCTCCCGGCGGTTGGCGCCGTCCATATCCATGCGCTGTACTACCGGACCGTTGTCTCCGTAGGTGGTGGTGTAAAGATGCCCGTTCCAGTATCCCAATCCATAGTCGGTGTATGCATTGCAGTCCTCGCTGCCATGTCCGCAGTTGGGCTTATTGCACAGGGGGTAGAAGGCCCGGCTGCCCGGCTCGGCGAAGCGGATGATTTGATCCTCGCCCAGGTAATACTGCCCCTGCTCCGTCTCCACAAAAAAGTCGCCCATGTCCTGATACCGGTATTCCCCCGGTTGGACCTCAAAGTCTGCGGCAGTGGGTGCGGCGGGCTTGGAGGCGCAGGCGGTGAGGGTGAGGGCCAGCATCATGCATATAAGAAAGAGTGTTTTTTTCATAATATCTCCTGTGGTCTTCATGTTTGACCTCCAGTCTTTTCACGGTGTGTTTGTGGGTACAGGCGGTGGACCATGGCATCCCTCCTTATGGCGTGGGGGCGGCTTCTGTCCGCGGGAAATGGCTGCATGCGCACGGCCCAGAAGAAACCCCTCTACTATCTAAACGCCTGAAACAGCAATTTGCAACAGAGTTTCCGTAAACTTTCTAAAATTTTGTTGAATTAAACATATTGCGAGGGACGAAGTTGTGAATAAAAGCAAGAAAATTGAGGCGTGTACAAGTCGGAGACTATACAAAGTCCCGCATCTGCTCCTCCCGTCGATTTGTTCTGAAACGGCGATTGCGACTCTACTCCCGTATTGCCTTTTGGGCAAAATCCGCCGTGCGCCGTTTCCGACAGGGGAGGAGCGGCATAGGATGGGATACCCGCGCCGGAGTGCGGCGGGGGAATCCGGATCGTGAGGTGCGCTATGAACTGCATACATAATTCATCCGGCGGCTCCCTGCGGGAGCTGCTGAGCCGGAACGTGGGTCAGTACGCCGCAGCCAGCTTTCTGGTGGGCTCCTGTCGCCTGGTGCGGCAGGAGGGCGTTCTGGAGGAGGTGGGGACGGACTATCTGGTGCTGCGGCAGGGGAGCGCCCGCACCGGGTGCGACCTGTATGCACTGAAATTTATCGAATTAACGGACAGCGCTGGAACATGACACCGTTGCGCCCGGCATCGGTTTGTGGTATGCTGGGGGCAGTGAGGTGAGGGCATGTACTACGTCTATATGCTGCGGTGCCGGGACGGGAGCCTGTATACCGGCACAGCGGCGGACCTGTGCCGGCGGATGCGGCAGCACGCGGGGGGAGGCTCTGCCTGCGCCCGGTATACCCGGGCCCATCCGCCCCGGGAACTGGCCGGGGTATGGCGCACGGAGCGGCAGGGGGACGCTCTGCGGCTGGAATACGCCGTGAAGCAGCTGACCCGGCGGGAAAAGCTGGCCCTCCTGCAGCATCCGGATACGGCGGCGGAGCTGGTTTCCGGCGGGGCCGTGTTTGAGCCGGTGCCGGGGGTGACGCTGGATATGTGCCTGGAGGGAACGTTTCATGGATAAGCTTTACGCCGCCCCTATGGAGGGGCTTACCGGGTATTTGTGGCGGCAGGTCCACGCGGAGCTGTTCGGTCCGGCGGACAAATATTTTACGCCGTTTCTCTCCCCCAACGCCACCTGTACCTTCCAGCGGAAAGAACTGGATGAGATCGACCCGGAGCACAACCGGGGACTCAACGTAGTGCCCCAGCTGCTGACCAACCGGGCAGAGCATTTCCTGTGGGCTGCCCGGGAACTGCATGACCGGGGCTTTCGGGAGGTGAACTTCAACCTGGGCTGTCCGGCAGGTACCGTGGCCGCCAAGCGGAAGGGGGCGGGCCTGCTGGCCTATCCCCAGGAGCTGGACCGGTGCTTGGAGGAGATTTTTGCGGGATTGCCCCGGGGAATGACGGTGTCCGTCAAGACCCGGATCGGGAAAAACGACCCCGGCGAATGGCCGGGGCTGCTGGAGATCTATCGGAGGTACCCTCTGGCGGAGCTGATCGTTCATCCCAGGCTCCAGAAGGAATTTTACAAGGGAACGCCCCATCGGGAGGCCTTTTCCACCGTCTCCGGCCCCTGGCCGGTGGTGTATAACGGCGATATATGGACGGCGGAGGACGCTGCGGCGCTGTCCCGGGACTTTCCCGGGACAGATGCGGTAATGCTGGGCCGCGGACTCATGCGGGACCCCAGCCTGCTGCGGCAGCTGCGGGGCGGCCCCGCCGCCTCGGTCCGGGAAGTCCGGACATACCATGACCGGCTGCTGGACGCCTACCGGCAGCGGCTCTCCGGCGATCTGCCGGTGATGCACCGGATGTGGGAGCTGTGGACGTACCTGGCCGACGGATTCGACGGGGCGGAGCCGTATCTCAAGCGGATGCGCAAGGCGAAGAATTTATCGGAATATCAGGCCGCGGTGGACGCACTGCTCCGGGAGCAGCCGCTGGTATACAGCAAGGAGGGATGACCATGCGTCTGCTGATCGCGGAGGATGAGGTAGACCTGGCGGAGGCATTAACCGTTTTTTTGAGAAAAATCTTTTTTCGGCGGACGCCGTCCACAACGGGCGGGACCATTGCCTTTACGGCGCAGCTGCGATAAAAAACGCTTACGGAAACGTTAGAAGGTGAAAAGCGTGTATTTTGCATACGGATAAGCCGAAGCTTCCTATTTGCGGCAAAAGGATAAGCGGCTTTGCCAGGTCATTGACCGCATCGGGCATATCGACCGCCCAGTGGATACGGACTTGTTTTCATCCGTTGTTCACCACATCATCGGGCAGCAGATCTCCACCAAGGCACAGGCGACCATCTGGCAGCGGATGCAGGATGCACTGGGCACCGTCAATGCCGAGACCATCCTGACAGCAGGTGTTCCCAAGCTGCAGGGACTGGGTATGACCTTCCGCAAGGCAGAGTATATTACGGATTTTGCCGAAAAAGTCCATACGGGCGCATTTGATCTGCATGCTGTGGAGCACATGAGCGACGAGGATGCGATCCGGGAATTAAGCAGCCTGAAGGGCATCGGCGTCTGGACGGCAGAGATGATTCTGCTTTTTTGTATGCAGCGCCCGGATATTTTCAGCTATGATGACCTTGCCATCCAGCGCGGGCTGCGCATGGTATATCACCATCGTAGCATCGACCGCAGGCTGTTTGAAAAATACCGCCGTCGCTTTCACCCCTATTGCAGCGTGGCAAGTCTGTATCTCTGGGCTGTGGCAGGCGGCGCGATCCCGGAGATGAAGGACTACAAGCCGAGCAATAAAAACAGAGGCAGCTTTTGAAGCGAGGTGCAGATCATGATATTTGTGCAGCATTACGATTCACCGCTGGGCGGCATCCTGCTGGCAGCGGACGGAATCGGACTGAGAGGTCTGTGGTTCGACGGACAGAAATACCTTGCCCGTGATCTGCCCGCAGAGCGTATCGGGCAGGATACACCCGCCCTTGCAGAAGCCAGGCGTTGGCTGGACATTTATTTTGCTGGCAGCCAGCCGGATTTTCTGCCGCCGCTGCACCCCGTCGGCACCGCGTTCCGGCAGTCCGTGTGGGAAATCCTTTTGCAGATTCCCTACGGAAGGACTACGACCTACGGCGAGATCGCACGGCAGCTTGCTGAAAAGCAGAAGCTTCCCCGGATGTCTGCGCAGGCGGTCGGCGGTGCGGTGGGTCATAATGAGATATCCATCATCATTCCCTGTCACCGTGTGGTCGGCACAAACGGCAGCCTGACCGGATACGCCGGGGGCATTGACAAAAAGAGGAAGCTGCTGGAATTGGAACGTACCGATATGACCGGATTTTTCGTGCCGAAAAAGGGCACTGCACTTTTTTGACAAGCTGAAGGGGCGGCGTGACCGAAGTCACGCCGCCCCTTGAAAACACAAGGCTTTCCTCATTCTTGGATTTTACTGCTTTACGCCCACCAGGCATTCGGCTCCGGCGGATTTTTATGGGCAGCTTTATGCAAGAATGTCCGTCAGGTCGTCGAATACCTGGGACTTGGTGACCACCACCACATGGTCTCCCTCCTGAATCGTGGTGAGGCCGCCGGGAATGATGATCTTGTTTTCCCGGGCAATGGCAGCCAGCAGAACGCCCTTTTTCAGGGCCAGGTCCTTCAGAGGCTTGTCCAGCACCGAGCGGCTGGAGGCGGTGGCGGTGAACTCCAGAGCCTCCACGGAGCCGTCCAGCATTTTATACAGGCTCTCCACAGTGCTGCCCTGGGAATTGGCCAGAGCCCGGACATAGCGGGTGATCTGGTTGGAGGTCAGATCCTTGGGACTGATGATACTGCCCAGCTTTGTCTCCTGCACCAGGTCCATGTAGTTGGGCCGGGTCATTTTGGCCAGCACCTTGGGGACTCCCGCCCGCTGAGCCGTCAGGGCCATCAGCAGGTTCTCCTCGTCCCGGTCCGTCAGGGCCACGAAGGCGTCGGTCTCAAAGATGTTCTCGCTGTCGATCAGGTCTGCGTCGGTGCCGTCACCCTCAATGATCATGGCGCCGGGCAGGGAGGCCGACAGACGCAGGCACTTGTCGTGCTTCATCTCGACAATGCGGACCTTGGTATTGCTGCGGGCCAGCTCCCAGGTCAGGTACATGGTGATGCGGCTGCCCCCCAGAATGGATACGTTCTTCACTCTTTGCAGGGTGCGGCCGATGCCCCGGAGCATTTTTTGCAGTTCTGCCTTGGTGCCCACCATATAGAGCTTGTCCCCGCTGCGGGGCACGAAGGAGCCGTCGGGGATGATAAAATTGTCCCCCCGGTGGGCGGCGCAGATCAGCACCTCCGCCAGGCGATTGCGGTGGAAATCGTTGAGGGACACCCCGGCCAGGGTGTCCTGCTCCGTTACCTGAAAACCGATCATATCGATGCGGCCTCCGGCAAAGGGCTCCACGGAAAAGGCCGCCGGGAAGCTCAGGATCCGGGCGATCTCCTGGGCCGCCCCCAGATCGGGGTTGATGAGCATGTCCAGGCCGATCTCCCGCTTGAGCATGGTGTCATCCCGGCGATACTCGGGGTTGCGTACCCGGGCGATGGTGTGCTTGGCCCCCAGCTTTTTGGCGATGAGGCAGCACACCAGGTTTGTCTCGTCCAGATTGGTGACGGCAATGACCAGGTCCGCGCTGCGGACCCCGGCAGTGTCCAGCACGCTGATGCTGGCTCCATTGCCCTCCACGCACATGACGTCCAGGGTGCTGTCGGCCCGGTGCAGGGCTGCGGCGTCGTCATCCACGATGGTGATGTCGTGATCCTCTACCGCCAGCTGCCGCGCAATGGCATAGCCGACCTTGCCGTTGCCTACGATGATGATTTTCATGCTTGCTCCTCTCCGCTGCCCGACGGCAGCCGGCTGCGCCTGCGGCGCAGGATAACGGCGCTGTATTCCGCGCCCATGATCAGCACCGTGCCGCTCATATACAGCCACAGCAGCACCACGACTATCGTGGCGATGGAGCCGTACAGCACGGAGTAATTGGCAAAATGCTCCACATAATAAGAAAACGCCAGGGACAGGACCATCCATGCCGCCAGAGAGATGCCTACCCCGGGAGCAACTTCCTTCAGGGGACGGCGCTGGCCCTGGGCCAGCATATACAGCACCGTCAGCATCAGGAACATCACCACGCCCAGAACGATGAAGCGCAGATAGCTCCACAGGTCAATGAAGCCCTGCGGCAGGGCAATGAGCCCGGACACGAACTCCAGGGCCCGGCGGCCCACCGTCACCAACAGCAGTGTCAGCCCGATGGAGAGGATCAGCCAGACGGTAAACAGCAGAATGGCCAGCTGGTTCAAAAGCATCTTCCGGGGCGGACCCATGTTGAAGGCCTTGCGCAGGGAGTGCAGCAGGCAGCTGGTGGCACGCATGGGGAACCAGATGGAAAAGACCAGACTGAACCACAGCAGCTGGCGGCTGGCGTTGGCGGATACATATATTAAATACGCCTCCAGCACCGAAACCACGTCCGCCGGGACCAGCTGGGACAGAAACTGAGAAATGCTGTCCACATCCAGCTTCAGAATGCCCAGCAGCGTGCTGACAAACACCATCAGCGGAAACAGGGCGAACAGCAGATAATACGTCAGCGCTGCGCTGTCGCGCCCCACGTCATGCAGATAATACCGGCGCACCAGCTGCACCGCCACTTGCCCCGCTGCGGTGCGGGGCAACCATGCCTTTTTCACAGGAGTCATCCCTCCTAATTCCCATACAGTGTACCACATAGCGGCCAAAATGAAAAGAGAAATTTGTCCTGTTGGCTTTCGACGGCCCTGTTTATCAGATTTTTGTAAAAATTTTATATGTTTTTTTGTATTTCCCTCTTGCGAGTTCTCGTTTGCTTTGATATAATCATTTCATCCAGAGAGAAAGTCGTTTCTGGAATCTACAGTAAAGAGGGTCGAATTATGGACAAACTTACCAACATCGTACGGGACGAAATTTCCCGCCAGTACAAGAGCGTTCGGCAGTTCGCTTTTGCGGTTGGCATTCCTCTGTCCACCATCAACAGCGCGCTGCACAACGGCATCGGCGGTTCCTCCTTTGACACGGTGGTCCAGATCTGCCGCACCCTGGGCATCTGCGCTCTGGGCGAGGAGAACATCCACCTGACCGAGGATACCCAGCGGATCCTGGATCAGTATGCCAAGCTGGACGATTACGGACGCCACACCATCTCCTCCGTGATGCAGGTGGAGTATGACCGCTGCACCAAGACGTTTGAGGACAGCTCCGAGCTCCGGGGCGGCTACTCCAGCGTCAACCTGTCCGCTCCCATTGCCAATGACGAGCCCGTCTCCATGAACGTGCTGGCCAGCCGCGAGGACTGAGCGGATCACATCATTCGTCGGTAAACAGCATAAAAAGAGGGTCTTCGACAGGGGTCGGAGACTCTCTTTTTATACGTTTCCACCAAAAATGCGTGTGATTTTTGGCGATTTTACGGAAGATTACGCTTGAAATTCCACGGTGTATCTGATATAATACAGTGTAATTGGCGGAACAGCGGCATTTTGCCTGGGGAGATTCTCGCGTTCGCGCCACCTTTTCAGATGGGAGAAAGATGCATGAAAGCAACAAGAAAAACCGGCACCTGGCTGTGGACGCTGCTGGCAGCCGCAATACTGACGGCGCTGCTGACGGCCACAGCCTTTGCCGGAGGCAACGATTTCCGCTGCTGGACCGTGGACGCCCGGCAGTGGACCAACCAGGGATACCGTTCCGAAAAGGATGGGGTATGGTATCTGTTTCTGCCTGCCGACGAGAGCCTGGCGGACACGGTGCTGTCCTTCAGCGGCAGCGTGACGGCAGCTTCTGCCGGGACGCTGGACCGGGAGCATGGCACCCTTACCGGCGCGTTTGCCGCCAGCGACCGGGTGACCCTGACGCTGGACGGCGGTAAAACGGTGCAGATCTGCGCGAAGCAGAGCAGTCTGCCCAGCTTGCGCCTGACCCTTAACGGTACCACGCTGGAGCAGGTGCACCGGGACAAGAACGTGAAATATCCCGGCAACGACCTGGTGCTGACGGACGGCGACGACGTTCTCACCGGCACCGTGGAGCTCAAGGGCCGCGGCAATTCCACCTGGAGGGAATATGCCAAGAAGCCCTATCAGATCAAGTTCAGCAAGAAAACCTCCGTGCTGGGCATGCCTGCGGCCAAGAAGTGGATCCTCCTGGCCAATGCTTCTGACGACAGCATGATCCGCACCCGCCTGGTGTATGATGCGGCGGAGCAGATGGGCTTTCCCTATGTGACGGAATATAAATATGTGGACCTGTGGGTGGACGGCGAGTATCTGGGTGTGTATCTCATCGGCGAGAAGGCCGAGATCGGCAAAAACCGCCTGAATCTGCAGGATCCTGCCGGGGCCATGTTTGAGCTGGATAACGGCTTTGCCACCGACGAGGACCACTATTTCTTCGAGGGGCGGCTGAACAGCTACTTTGCTCTGAAGGAGATCGTGGAGGAGGATGACGCGCATATTGCCCAGGCCATGAGCAATTTCCAGACCGCCATGACCCGCTTTACTACGGCGCTGACCTCAGAGGGTTGGGAAAATCTGTCCTTGGCCCAGCTCAACGCCATGATCGACGTGGACTCCCTGGCCCGCTACTATCTGATGAACGAGTACGTTCTCAACGGCGAGTCCTTCTTCACCAGCTTCTTCTGGTATCAGGACGGCGCGTCCGACGTGCTCCATGTGGGTCCTCTGTGGGACTTTGACACCTGCATGGGCAACAAGCAGGAGAAGGTCACGGACTACAACGCCTGCGATACCTCCGTGCTCATGAAGAAGATGCTGAACATCCCGGCCTTTTATCAGCGGGTGCAGGAGCTGTATGCCCGGTATGAGCCGGTGCTTACCGGCATGGCCGGGCAAATTGACGGCCGGAAGGCCGAGATCGGCGTCTCCGCCGACCTGAATTATCTCCGCTGGAACACCCTGGGCACTGCAAACCCCAAGCCCGGCGGTATGCCCTTTGCTCCCACCTATGACGAGGCACTGGACCGGGTGCGTACCTGGCTCAATGGCCGCGCAGGGGCGTTCACGCCTGCCGTGCGTCCCCAGCAGCTGGGCTATTACTTCAACACCGCCCGCACAGTGATGTATCTGACCTATTCCGCCCCCCAGCAGACGGCCCTGCGTTTCGCTGTGTGGGGTGAGCAGGACGGGCAGAACGACCTGCACTGGTATCAGGCCAAGAAACAGAATGGCCGCTGGGTGGCCGAGGTACCTCTGATCAACCACCAGGAGACCGGCACCTATATGGTCCACATTTACAACCAGAACGGCCTGCCCCAGGGACTTCTGGACCACGGCACCGTGGTGGTGGACAACCTGGTCCAGCCGGAAAAGCCCGCCCTGAAGGCGGCGCTGTCCGCTGACGGACGGTATCTGAACCTGACGCTTACCGGCGGCAGCGACCTGGCAAAGGTGTGGTTCCCCACCTGGAGCCAGAAAAACGGTCAGGATGACCTGCAATGGTACGAGGCCCGGAAGCAGGCGGACGGCAGCTGGACATATTCCGTGCTCCTGAGCCGCCACAACACCACCGGCACCTATTTCATTCATGCCTACGGCAATAGCAAGCAGAATCTGGTGGCCCATACCACCGCTTATGTGGAGAAGATTCCCGGGCCGGAGATGAAGGCCGCCGTGTCCGCTGACGGGCGGTATCTGGACGTAACGCTGACGGGCCGCAGTGATCTGAGCCGGGTGTGGTTCCCCACCTGGAGCCAGGACAACGGTCAGGACGACCTGCGGTGGTACGAGGCCCGGAAGCAGGCGGATGGCAGCTGGACCTGCCGGGTGCCTCTGTCCAACCACGGCAGCACGGGTACGTATTTCATCCACGCCTACGGCAATGACAAGAAGAACCTGGTAGCGCACACCACCGCTTATGTGGAGAAGCTGGTGCAGCCGGAAAAGCCCGCCATGACGGCGGTGCTGTCTGCCGACGGAAGATATCTGGACGTGACTCTGACGGGCCGGGGCGATCTGAGCCGGGTATGGTTCCCCACCTGGAGCGCCGTGAACGGTCAGGACGACCTGCGGTGGTACGAGGCGGTCAAGCAGGCAGACGGCAGCTGGACCTGCCGGGTGCCCTTGGCCAACCACAAGAACGCGGGGGGCTATTTCATCCACGCCTACGGCAATGATAAGCGCAATCTGGTGGCCCACACCACTGTTTCCGTCGCTCAGGCCGTGTCTCCCCAGGTGTGGACCCAGCTGTCCGCCGATGGGCGGTACATGACTGTGACACTGACAGGCCGCAGCGATCTGAGCCGGGTGTGGTTCCCCACCTGGAGCGCTGTCAACGGCCAGGACGACCTGCAGTGGTACGAGGCGAAAAAGCAGTCCAACGGTGACTGGACGTATACGGTGACGCTGGCCCGGCACAAGGGAGCGGGTACGTATTTCATCCATGTCTATGGCAATAGCAAGCAGAATCTGGTGGCTCATACCACCGCCTATGTGATCTGAAAGGAGGAACGAGCAGCCCGGAACACCTGATGGAGATCCCCTGCGACGAGTAGGAAATCAAAAACTGTAACGGAGGAAAAATATGAAGAAGGCATTATCTCTGCTTCTGGCGCTGATGATGGTGGTGGGTCTGGTCATGCCCCAGACCTGGGCCACCGGGCTCCAGGAGACGGAGCCGGACGCTGCCATTACGGAGACGCAGCCCGGCGACACCGCAGAACCTGACGCACAGCCGCCCCAGGCGGATACCATGTCCGGCAATTCCGCCGGGCTTACTCCCATCACCCGCACCAAGAATGCCGTGGCCAGCGGCGTGACCCTGGAAAAGGTGGTCATGCGCAACGTCAACGGCAGCCAGGTGGTGGGCTACCTTTCGGAGATCGACCTGAGCAAGGACGTGACCCTGAAGGCCAGCTACACCGGCTATTACTACGACGGCAGCACCGCTGCCCAGCGCAAGGCTATGGTCAGCAGCGGCCGGCTCAAGTGGGAGATGTCCCAGACCACCGCCCAGGCCGCCGCCTACGGACGGGCCTCGGATACCGAGGGCCGCGTGGTACTGGCTACCAACGCCGACTACTACAACATGCAGACCGGCGCGCCCACCGGCTACCTCATTATGGAGGGCAACCTGGTAAAAACCGGTAATGAGCCCTTCTTTGCCATTCTGAAGGACGGCTCCGCCGTGATCCGCAAGGCGGGCAGCGACACCTCCGACGTGGTGGAGGCCGTCTCCGGTCCCTATATGCTGGTGGAGAACGGCCAGATTGTTCCCGGCCTGGACCAGGGCGACCGTATGCCCCGCAACAGCGTGGGCATACGGGCCGACGGCTCCGTGGTATTCTTTGAGGCCGACGGCCGACAGGAGCCCATGTCCATCGGTATGAGCATGTATGAAGTGGCCAGTTTCCTGAAGGATGCCGGCTGCGTTACCGCTATTTATCTGGACGGCGGCGGCTCCGCCACCGTGGCCGCCCGCTACGAGGGCACCGACGAGCTGCTGGTGCGCAACAGCCCCAGTGACGGCCTGGAGCGCACCGTGTCCGACGCCCTGCTGGTGGTGTCCACCGCCCGCTTTGACGGCGATTTTGACCACGCGTCCGTGAGCCCCCAGAACGAGCTTTATACCCCCGGCAGCCGGGTGCCCTTCACGGCCCTGGGCGCTGACTCCGCAGGCGGCGCGGCCGACCTGCCTGAAAGCGGCCTGACCTGGGTGCTGGATACTCCCGCTGCCGGACGGATCGACGCCGCCACCGGTGTGTTTACCGCCGCCAAGGGCTATGTGGGCGATGTGCGGGTCCGCCTGACCTATCAGGGTCAGGATGTGGGCTCCGCCTCCATCACCATCGCCGAGCCCGATCAGGTGTCCTTCGCCGGCAAGACCCTGTCCCTGGACTATGACAAGACCAGCGACCTGGGCCTCACCGTCAAAAGCAGCCTGCGGGATATCCACTATCACGACGGCGACTTTACCTGGACCATCCGGCCTCTGACCGAGGGCACCACCGCCGCCGACATCGGCACCATCGTGGACAATCAGCTCCATACTGCCGCCAAGGCCAGCCAGACCCGTAAAGCAGAGATCACTGTCACCTATACCAAGGCAAACGGCCAGGAGCTTACCGATACCGTCACCGTGGAGATCGGCAAGATGCCCACCATCCTTCTGGACTTTGAGGACGAGAGCTCCAAGTCCGGCGTGAACGTGGGGGCCAACGCCGTGTGGGGCAACCTGAATAGCTTTTCCGGTCACAGCGCCCATAATCTGCCCGGCGTCAGCGACGCGGGCTTCGGCGTGGCCGGTCAGGTCAGCAAGGATCCCAACGGTCTGGACATCCCCTACGGGCCCATTACCGATTTCGGCCTGGCATGCCCCGACTTTATCAGCAGCAACGCGGAATGGGACTGCAACTCCGCCGGCGCACCCTATAGCTGGGACTGCGCCCAGGACCCCGCTACCCTGTTCCGCTCCATGGGCTATGAGTACTATGTGGGCGCCATCTCCACCGCCCAGGAGGGCGCGTGGGATATGTATGCCCGCCGCGTAGCTTCCGACGAGGGTCCCGTGCGCTTCGGCCAGAAGTCTCTGGAGTATCATTACGATTATACGAAGATCTCCGGCACCAACAACACCAACGAATACCTGCGCTACAGCGGCGAGGACGTGGTCATCGAGGGCCGTCCCACCGCCCTGGGCATGTGGGTCTACGCCCCGGAGGGCACGCCCAACTACTGGCTCAGCACCAGCGTGTCCTATTGGAACGGGGAGAAGTACGTTTCCACCAGCTTGCTGCACCTGAAGACTACCACCGTCAACGCCGCAGGCGAGACCGTGGACACCACCACCCAGTACACCGGCATCAACTGGTCCGGCTGGAAGTATGTGGAGGCCGATCTGAGCAGCGTGTATGACAAGGCCCAGGACGTGGAAAACCATCCCCTGAAGATCACCGCCGGCCAGGTGCTGCTGTGGACCATCATCATCGAGGGCGGCACCGGCGACGTGGACGGCAACAAGATCACCTGCGGCTCCCGGGCTGCCGGAAGCCTGTATGTGGACAATATCCGCGCGGTGTATGGCACCACGGCTGACGACCTGGAGAACCCCGTCATCACCTCTGTCCGCGGCGGCAGCGCCTCCGTCACCGGCTACACGGATCTGACGGAGCTGGCTGAGGACGGTTCCACCGTGCTGACGGACAATGAGCTGCAATTCTTTACCGGGTATTATGATCCCCAGGGCGAGAACCGCACCGGTGTGTCCGCCGAAAACACGGTCATCACCATCGACGGCCAGGACATCAAGAACTTTGCCAACACCGACCAGGCCGTTACCGGCTCCGTGACCCTGCCCAATGGCCGCCACAGCATCAAGGTGGAGATCATGGACGGCTTCGGCAACCGCGCCAGCGTCACCCGTACCTTTACCGTCAAGGGTCGTGCCGCCATCCCCACGCTGACTCTGGACGCGCCGTCCTATGCGCTGGTGGGCGAGAACTATGTGGTCAACGTGACCTCCCCCAATGCAGGGAAGATCGATTCTGTCACCGCGCACATCGTGTACGGCAACGTGGACCTGTTTGACACCGACGAAAACGGCGGCAAGGGCGCGTTCAACACCTGCGCTTCCCTGGGCTACGGCGAGGGCTTTGAGGGCACCAGCTCTGCTGCCCGCCGCACCACCACGGAAAAGACCGTCACCGTGAACATGAACCGTACCGGCTCTGCCGGGAAGGACCTGTTCACCTTCACTATGCCCATGCCCGCCGGGGTCACGGCACTGGACAGTCTGCCCATTTCCGTCACTGTGTCCTACACCTGTGACGGTGTCACCTATACCACCTCCACCGGCAGCCTGCGGCTGCCCATGCAGGGCTACTACGCCGTTACCTCCGACATTATGGTGGAGGGCGCGGGCGCGGCCAAGCTGTATGTGAAGGATATTGACGGCAGGGCAGCCTCCGGTGTGGACCTGTATGTGGGCGAAACCTGCATCGGCACCACCGACGGCTCTGGCCAGATCAGCACAGACTATTTCAACAAGCTGGCTGCCGGCTCCCGCACCGGTGTCATCGCCCGGAAGGACAGCCATCGTTCCTTCGAGACGATCATCGTCACCCGCCGCGCCGGCGGCAGCAGCGACGGTATGCCCGCATTCGTGCAGCTCAACGCCACCCCCAATGCCCAGAGCTGCCAGAACATCACCTGGGTGTCCAACCCCCTGACCGCGCAGGCCAAGGCCGTGGTTCAGTACAGCGAAAAGAACAGCTTCAAGGGCACCTTCTCCTCCAGGGCCCAGGGCCAGGTCACTCTGTGTGAGTTCACCACCTCCGGCGACGCCGCCTATGTCAGTACCGTGTCCCTGACCGGGCTGAAGTCCGGCACCACCTACGTTTACCGTGTGGGCGACGGCAGCAGGTGGTCTGAAAACATGACCTTCACCACCAGCCAGCCCGGCGCGGCCACCACCCGCTTCTTTGTCATCGGCGATACCCAACTCTCCGGCATCGCGGAGAGCGATCAGGAGGAGATCCGCCTGATGAACGCCATCGCCGCCAACATCAACAGCCAGTCCATGAACTTCGGTATCCAGACCGGCGACTTTGTGGACAACGGCGGCAACCTGGTCCAGTGGAACGAAATTCTGGATGTATTCTCCAGGAACTACGCCGACATTCCCGTGGTGCAGGTCATGGGCAACCATGAATATTACGGCGACCTGTCCGGCGGCAACGCCTCCAGCCTGTGGACGCTGCCCGACAAGCTGTATTACTCCGTGGAGTACGGCGATGTGTATGTGGCGGTCATCAACTTTGCCGCCAACCTGGAGGACGCCTGCCAGTGGCTGATCCAGGATGCGGCCAAGTCCAGCTGCACCTGGAAGGTGCTGGCCGTTCACCAGCCCGCATACTATACCAATCCCAACGGCAGCAGCGAGGCCTTTAACCGTTATATTCCCGCAGCCGCCGAGGCCGCCGGGATCAACGTGGTGTTCTCCGGCCACGACCACAGCTATGCCCGCACCATGGTGCTGAAGGATGGCCAGCCTGTGTCCGAGACCACTCAGAACGGCCGTCTGCCCGCCACCTACGGCAAGGGCGTGCTGTACTACATCTGCGGCGACCTGGGTGAAAAGTCCCGCAGCACCGAGTACAAGGCCGTCAATAATCCTGACTTCCACTTTGCCCAGGTGTCCCAGGAGTACGACTCTCTGTACCTGGCCGTGGAGGCCACCGCGGACGCTATGACCGTCCGCACCTACTCTGTCAGCGCCGAGGGCGCCCAGTCCCTGATGGATACCTACACCATGCGGGTCCCTGCCAGCGTGTGCCGCGATAAGGGCCACGACTTCTCCGGCAAAACTGTGTATGCCCGGAACGGCAAGCTGGTATGCTCCTTCTGCGGCCAGACCGTGGAGCTGAAGGACGCGGGCTATACCGGCTGGGCCCGGGATGAGGCCACCGGCCTGCGGATGTATTGCTACAACAACGCCTGGCACACCGGCTGGTTCGTCATCGACCCTGAGGTGTATTGTTTTGACAAGAACGGTGTGGCCTACGACGGAAAGGTGACCCTGTACGGCAAGCAGTTCGTCTTTGACGACGGCGTGGTGGTCAGCGGCCCCACGGGCTTTGTCAAGCGCGACGACGGCAAGACTCTGTACTTTGAAAACGGCCGCATTGCTTCCGGCTGGAAGGACATCGGCAACGCTACCTACTACTTCGAGACCTCCGATATGGGTGATGACTTCGGCGTTATGTACACCGGCCGCCGCCTGATCGGCAGAACCTGGTACGAGTTCGGTGCGGATGGCCGTCTGTATGAGTTGGTCCGGGGCCGTATGTCCGCCGACGAGAAGGAGATCGTGGTCACCATCACGCCGCCCTCCGGCCAGGGCAGGAATTACGGCAACATCATGGCCGCTGCCTGGAGCCAGCAGGACGGCCAGGATGACCTGGTGTGGTACAATGCCACCGCCAACGGCGACGGCACCTACACCATCCGGGTGCCTATGTGCAAGTACAATGTGGTGGGCCGCTACCTGGTCCATGTGTACAACCACGGCATCCACGGCCAGCTGCTGGGCGGCCTGACCTTCCAGAATACCCACACCGTGGGCCATACGGATGTGGTCAAGAGCGACTCCAGCACCTGCGTCAGCGCCGGCCAGGTACGATACGTCTGCCGCTACTGCGGCGCGGCCCATAGCTCCAGCACCCCTGCCAAGCGCCACTCCGTATCCGCTGTGGTGGACAGTGAGTGCCGCACCATGACGGTGACCATGGACGCAGGCAACGGCCACGCCCACTCCAACGTGCGTTTCGCTGTGTGGAGCAGCGCGAACGGACAGGATGATCTGACCTGGTACACCGCCAAGAAGAATTCCTCCGGCCAGTGGACCTACACCGTGCCTCTGGTGAACCACAACAGCACCGGCACCTACTTCATTCACGCCTACTCCTCCGACTCCGGCCAGAACCGGCTCATCGGCAACACCACCGCCCAGGTGGCGAAGCTCCCGGCTCCCGACACCGTCACGGCCCAGGTGTCTGACAACTGCCGAACCATGTCTGTGCAGCTGGATACTGCTTGCAGCTACAGCAGCATCCGCTTTGCCGTGTGGAGCAGCGCAGGCGGTCAGGACGATCTGGCCTGGTACACTGCCAAGTCCGCGGGCAGCGGCCGCTGGACCTATAACGTGGACCTGGCCAAGCACAACAGCACCGGCACCTACTTCATCCATGTGTACAGCGGCAGCAAGCTGGTGGCCCACACCACCGCCCAGGTGGCCAAGCTCCCGACGCCTGATACCGTCACCGCGCAGGTATCTGCCGACTGCCGCACCATGTCCATCCAGTTGGACGCTGTCCGCAGCTACAGCGGCATCCGCTTTGCTGTGTGGAGCAGCGCAGGCGGCCAGGACGACCTGACCTGGTACACCGCCAAGTCTGCCGGCGACAACCGCTGGACCTATAACGTGGACCTGGCCAAGCACAACAGCACCGGCACCTACTTC
>OHRU01000394.1_pt1 | contig 17599 bp, 12 predicted proteins | sample 1578491 | NCBI WGS metagenome assembly OHRU01 (sample SAMEA3879565, study PRJEB24766) | human gut metagenome | biome: human-associated habitat; feature: feces | place: USA | collected 1985/1987 | reverse complement strand
CGCCGTCAATGGGGATGGATACCGCAGGACGGTGTGCGGGAGGCTCGTCGATCTCGGCCTGTGAGATGGCATCATCAAAATCAGGCACAAACTCGCCCATTTCCGAAAGTGCCGCGCGTCCTTCCTGCTCCAGAATCAGATCTTCTTCCTCGCTCATGGCGGGCGGTTCAGGCTTGGCGGGTTCCGCAGAGGGCGGGTCATGCTCCGGTTCCGGGATGTGCAGCGTTTGGATTTCTATGTTGTAGGGCAAGTGCGTTTTCTCGGCAGGATAGAACGCGACGGGTTTGGTGACAGGCTGCGGCTGCTCCCGTTCCTGCTCTTCAACAAACGAGCGTATAAACGCAATGTGTTCAGCGCGGAAGATGGGAAAGCCCTGCCTGTTTTGAAAAGTTACATCGCGCAGAGATACTTCATCCGTGCCGAAATTTACGCTGTCAATGACAAACTTCCGTCCGTCAATCTCCAGCTCCATGCCAATGGGGATATACTCCTTGGCATCGGCCTCGTTGATAACATCATAGCCGTCGGTTTCATTTGGCTGCGCAAACACGAAGCTGTGTCCATGCTCCAGCAGCCGCTTTGCGGCGCTTGCCCATTGTCCAAAATCATAGCCGGTCACAGCGGTTTCGCCCATACCGGGAATATCGCGTTGCAGCAGGCGGCGATTCAAAGCGCTGGCGGCGCGTTCTGCATCCGCGCCATAAAAAAGCAGCCGTTCTCCGACACGGACACCGATGAGCTTTTCGGGATGCTCTGCACGAAGCGCCTGATATGCCGAAATATTCGGCGCAAGCTCACGACCCTGATCTGTAATTCGTGTGAGGACAGCGGAAACCGGTTCGGTTCTGTGTTCCGGCTCGTGATTGCTCTCGCTGGAGGATGAAACGACGCTGAGATGCGCGACAGTTTCATCTGCGGAATCAACGTTATAGAACTTACCATCAATTTCCACGCGCTGCCCCATAAGGTTTTGAACCGCTTGCGGCGTCTCCGGGGTTGGCTGTTCTGTGTGCTGCGCCGCAATGACGCGCTGCGGCTCCGGTTCAGAAACCTCGAAATATCTGGTGTCGAGGTAGCGTTCAAAGGAATTGCGGTCGATGCTGACAGGTTCCTGTCCGGGTGCGTTCGGTAATGTGTGCCAGACGTGATCTTCATCTACACGCGCGATAGCGCCGACTGCTGCTATGTGGTCTAACTCTATGGATGAAATGCGATCTCCAATATGATAAGTATAGCCAAGCGGTGTTGTAAACGCCGGAGGGGATAGCTCAATTCCCATGTCCCGTTTGATGCCATCCAAGTAAGCAATGGCGTTATTCTGTTCTGCAAAGCGGAGCGTTTGTTCCCCATCTCCGCAGAACCGTTCCAACACCTCATCCCAAATGCCGGTAATTCCGCCCTCGCCGGGATGCAGACGAATGGAGTATCGGTCAGGTGAAAATAACCGCAGTCGCTCATTCTCATCGTAAAATTTATTCTCGCGGATGAGCTGTGCCAACCGCCGCTGTACCTGCGCCCATGTGAGAGTCACCGGCTCGGCGTTTCCTACATGGATATACATGGGAGTTTTGCTATCTTCCCAGCCATATTTTGCAGCCAGCCATGCGGCGGTGCTGCGTTCTCGCCCATGCGCCTGCATATATAGTGCGACTTCCTGCTTGCCCTTTAGGTTGTCGTGCCACTCCAGAAGCGCGTTGTCAATGTCCTCCTGTGTAATCTGATAGGGAGATGGTGCGGCCGTCGCTGCCAGCGTGGGATACAGTTCCTCCAAAAGCTCCTGATGCAGCCGGTTATGGAACGCGGGCATATCAAAGTACAGGCGGACAAGCTGGAGATCATCAGATGCCGTGACAATACGACGGATAGCGTCCGCACCCTCCAGATAAGCGTTCTGGCGGTCTGAATTGCGGCAGGCATTGACAAAAGCCGTATCTTTGGAAAGCGCGTTGCCAACGGTCAGCTTGTACCCGTCAAACAGCTCCCGTACCGTGGGCTGCGGCGCGTCGGCGGCAGGATCGCGGAACACCCTCGTGCCGTCCGCGCCGAACTCTGCTTCATAAGCATTGATGGCCTGTTCTGCCTCGTGGTCGATGGACGGAAGCGTATATGCCGTGTGTTCATGGCCGGAATCGCCAATGCGCGAAATTGTTACATCATGCTTTTCCCGCAGCTTTTCAACGTATTTCTCCAAATCCTTTGCAGGGAAGCCGCACATGGTAACACGGCCTACTCCCTCCAAATTGCGGCGCGTCAGCTCAAGGCTGAGATCATCTGCAACTGCCCGCGCATCCTCGCCATACAGCTCGAAGAAGTCCCCAACCTGATACAGCACAATTTCATCGGGGTGCGCCGCCTTTACGTCGTTATAGTCGTTATAAACCGCGTTCCGCATGGCGTCCTGCGCCATTTCCTTGTCATAGGCTGCCTGCTCATCCGGCGTAAGGTAGCGGTTCAACCGAACCAGCTCCGAGATGCGCGAAGCGACCTTGTTCCAATTCATCTGAATGTCTGCACAGCCGTTCTTTTTCAGCACAATGCCTTTGCTGCCGTGATCTTCATAGCTGCCGCTTTCTCTGGATACGGCGTGGGTATGCCCGCCGATGCCGTACTCCTTTTTCAGAAAATCGGCATTCTCCTTGGGAGTGTGCGAAGTCTGGAAAAACGCATAGATGCGGGTCTTTCCACCCTCAAAGCTGCTTCCGTTTGCAAGAGAAGCCGCAATTTCATCTTCGGTGATAAACCTGCCGGTTGCTGGAACAGCCTCCATATCGGAGTGGAATTCCTTTCGCGGAAGGGACAAATCTTCCAAACGTGTGAGAAGTGCCTGCGACTTGTGGTAATGGAAGCGCAGCAGCGCACGGTTTTCGCGGTAGGCGTCCATGAATACCTTGTATTCCGACAGGAGCCTATCCCGGAACGCCGGATTCAGCAGATCGTCCGTCAGACGCTCCGTTTCCTCTGGAAAGCTGGTGCTATGGATATTACCCAAGCAGGACAGATACCCCAGCGACTTTGCTTCATCCGAGAAATCGTGATAAAGGTTCCAGACATCCACAGCAATACCCAGCCGCTCATAGCGCGGGGCTTCCGTGACCTCAAGATTGGTGGCAAATGCGCCGCCGTCCAGAAGTTCCTCAATACGCTCCGCCGCATCTGCCCAGCCTATCACTTGGGCAGAACGAAGATAGCGAGAGGTATCTCCGGTTGCAATATGGATACCATCGTCCCCGTACCATGCGGAAAGCCTGCCGTTATCCGTAATCAGGCCGTTGCCGCCGTAGTAAAGAGCTTTCAGAAATGCCGCGCGATCCTCTAAAGGCTTTTGCTTGGAGAATTCCGCAGCAATTTTCATCCGCGCTGCATCCGCATTACCGCCCGTGCGCAGGATGTGGTCAATATCATCCTGAGAAATGAACATAGAAAAAGCGGAGGGTGTTACACTCTCCGCTTCTGCGATGAATTGAATTTGTTCTGCCTCTGAGGGGAAGAAGGACATCTGTGCCCCAGCAGGGGCATCGAACATATTTAGCTGAACACCAGTTCCGTGAGGATCGTTTCCTCGGCCTGCGCTTTCAGCGTGTTCATCAGCCCTACCCACTTCATCGGGTCGCTGGCTTTCAGCGCTTCCGTCACGCCCGCTGACTTCATCAGCTCCGGCATCATCTGTTCCAGTCGGTTGTTCGCTGCCTCGTCGATCTCCCGCAGATGGGGATACAGCCTCTCGGACAGCAGCAGGCTGTTCCACAGCACCGGACGATGCTCCTTCAAGTAATCCTTCCGCATCCTGCCGTACTTGCCCAGCGGGGCTTGCGGCTGCTCGGTCAGGCTCAGGTCGGGAATCAGATAATCCCCGCTGCGGGTGTAGGTCAGTTCGCTCATGGCTTTCGCTCCTTTCCGCGATTTTCTCGCGCTCGTAATTCTTGATGGTGACTTCGATCTGCCGCAGCACCAGCTCGCTGGACTGGCTGATGGCCGTTCCAAGAGCGGCGACAGTCTGCGGGGTGTTGAAATCAAAGACGTTCAGAAAATCCTCATGCTCGAAGTAATCTCCCGGCTGCATCCCGCAGCGGGACAGCAGCGCATAGGTGGTGCTGACAACGGCGGCGTTCCGAAAAGCGGCTCCGATGTTGAACTCATCATAGTCCTCCAGAAAGGAACCGTCAACGATGCCGACAATATCGCGCCGGTTGTCCTGCCAGTATTCATCAACAAGCTGCGCCGCCACACGCTCCAACTGATCGGCAAGTCCGTTTTCACCGGAAACGTCGAAGCGCTGCTCCAGCGCCGCAGATACCACCTCACGATGCTCCTGCCGGTATTCCCAAAGATAAGGGCGGCGAGAGTTCTCGCCGCCGCTGGTGTCGGAAACATCAAATACATATCGGAGTTTGGGTTGGTCGCTGCTGGTATCCACAAGGGCGATGCCCTTGCTGCCTTGCCGCACATAGCGGCGCATCTGCTTATTCCAGAGATCGTATTCCGCGCAGGCCGTGGCCTCCGGGCGCTGGGCGAAGATCATGAGTTGCTCGTTGTAAGGGTACTTATACAGCCTTGCGGCGGTGGTCAGAAATGCCGTCCACTTCTGGTAGCTTCCTGTGATCTGCTCCGCCGTGCGGTCTGCCATCTGCGCATAGAGCTGTACTTTACTCGGCATCCATATCCTCCTTTTCAAAATCGGGGAACAGGTCAAGCGCGTCATATTCCGCGTCGCTCATCCTGCGCAGCTTTGCGATGGCGCTGTCCGTCAGCTCTCGCAGCTCCGTTTCATCCGCAGCGAGGTAGCCGCGCATTTCCTCCAGCGCCGCGATCAAGCCCGTGCGGGTGCCGGTGTTGTAGAGGCTCATAAGCTGGCGTTCTTCAAAGGTGATGTTCATATCAAAGCTCCTTTTCCGCGCTCTTTTTGGGCGCTGTTTTGTGTGGACGTTCTTGGGCCGGTTGGCTTTTGAGCTGCTCCAGTACAGATTTCTTCTTTTCCCGGTGTGCCGCCTCTGCCAAATCCATCAGGGAGATGGACATACCGGCCTTGACCTGTGCCTCAAGGTCGGCAACGGTGGGCTGTTTGGGGCCGTTGTTGATAATGCCGTCGATCATGCCGTAATCATCTTCCATCGACATCTCGGCGGCTTTCAGATAATTCTCCGGTTTCTGAAAGGCGGGCAGCTCCTGAAATCCCATGCTGTCACAGTAGTGATAGGATACCTTGCCGTCCTGTTTCAGCGCAACGATGTCGCTGACGGAGAGGCTGTGTCCCACAAAATCGCCGGGGCGCTCGTCGTTGAAAATGTAGTAAAAGTTTTCAAGGATTCTGCCGGTATTATCGTCCGGGTACACCTTGCGGGTATAGATGGCTTCATAGTTGGCCGGGTCAGGCGGCGCGGCCAAACTGCCGAGATTGGCAAAACGCAGCTCCACCGGCGCATCCCGGCGTATCTGGTAGATCGCCATAGCATCGGTGGGACTGTTCAAAAAGCGCTGCTCCACATCGCGGGGCGGGATATGGCCTTTGACCGCATCCCAATCCGGTCTTGTGACGCCGAACATTCCGTCGTGCTTGATGATGTCCTCGGCTTCAAAGACCATTTCCTCGGCGTTGTCGGGATAGAGCATATAAACCGTGATGTCATGCTCCAGCAGCTCCATCGCCCGATCCTTGGAAAGCGGGAGCATATCACTATCCAGATACCCATAGCTGTGCATATCGTCCACCGTCAGCGTGGGGTCAGGCATCGGGGTGGCCTGCTCCAGCTCTGGGAGCATGGTATCTGCCGCATCGGTGGGAACAGCGACTGCGCCGGTGATCTGTTCGCTGTCCAAGGGCGGCGTAATCTGCGCCTCCTGCAAGTCCTCCAGAATTTTCATATCTGCAAATGTCACCTTGGTTGGTGTCATGCCCTGAATGGCAAATACCTCCGTTCGGACAGCCCCGGCAACAGATGCAACCGGCGAATCTTCAATGGCGCTGCTGTCAATAACACCGCCATCCAGCAGCTTTTTGCTTTCCTTGTCGTAGAGCGAATAGTCCCAACCGCCGTCTGTATGCTGCACATGGAGATATACCGAGCCATCCACAAGATAAAGTGCTCCGTCTGTTTGTGTGGCGCTCACTTCTTCACGATTGATGCCGCGCTCCTTGCAAATCTCCGCAAAGTGCCGGTCAATGTCCGTAATCAGCTCGGAGGCAGTCTTGTTGATGGTTTCCAGACTGGCGCGAAGCTCTTTCAGCTCCTTGCCCTTTGACCATGTGGCGATATAGCCGAAGCTGTTTTCTCCCGTTTCAATGCCGTAATACTGGCAGACCGCATAGGAGATGCTTTCGGCCTCGACCTCCTCGGTGTTTCGGCTCTTTTCGCCGGGAACAAGGAGCGTCTCACCATCGTCCGCAAGCTCCGTCATGTGTTCATAGTCGTGGAGCTTGGCGTGGGCAATCTCATGGACGGCGGCGCATACCGTCTGCACCTCACTCATACCGGCGCGGATGGTGATGCTCTGCGCCTTAATGCTGAAAAAGCCGTCCGTATCCCGCGCAACAGGCTTTATCTCTATCGGAACGGGAGAAGCGCGGCGCAGTGCCTCCATGAAAACCTCATACTGCTGCACATTGCCGCTCAGATCGGCGGCAAGCTGGGGCAAGGGCTTTCCCGCAGTCTGTGACACATCAAAGACGGACACCACCTTGAACATAGGGATACGGATTTCCTTTTCCTCAATGATGGCCTTGCCGTCTGCATCCAGTATCGGCGCGTTGGTTTCGGGGTCGGTCTTGATTTCCTCGACCTTTTTCTTATAGGGAGTAGGAGCGATGATGCGGATACCTTTTTCGCCTTTCAGGACGTTCCTGCCGAACTGATCGCGCCACTTGTTGAAGCCCGCCACATGGGTGGCGTCGGGGCGCTGCATATAGATGAGCATGGTGTTATTGACCGAGTAGCGGTGAAAGCGGCTCATGGTGGCAAGGTACTTCCGGTACTTATCGCTCTCGAACAGCTCCTTGATGCCATTTTCGATGCTGTCAACGATCTCCCGCATCCGGTCTTTGTTGGTTTGCTTTTCAGCCATGATGATCTCCTTTCAGAAAAAATAGCGCCCCTGCGCAGAAGAAAACACATCCTGCACAGGGGCAATTCTCCGCAGATAGAGGCCGTTTTTGGGCTTGCGGATAGAATGACGCAGCCACTTGCAATCCGGCATGGAAAAAGCCTTGCGGCACGGGGCTTTCCCAGTCTCTATTTGCGGAGGCTCCAGTATTGTTCACGCTTCCGTTTGGCGTCCTGCTTTCTCCGCTCCTGCTTGGCGCAAACAGGACAATACTTGGCGCGGTTTGAGGAAGAATAGATCGGCTTACCGCAGACGGTGCAGCGCTTTCCCGGCCTTTCCCGCATCACGTCGGCCATCAGCTCATGGTCGGCGGGAAGCACCGCGTTTCGGAACCAGTTGCACAGCAGCGAGTAGGAAATACCCTGTACGCAGACGCAAGGCTCTCCATCATCCAGCGCGAGGCAGTTGCCGTGATCGTAATTACAGCAGAGCTTCCGAATGAGCTTTTTGGAGCGGCGGAGCTGCTTGTGATCCATACGCGGCGCATCAGCCATTGTCGAACACCATCTTATAGCCCGTGCGCTGTCCATCGTCCTCCAGAAGAACGATGGCATCATAGGTTTTCCCGGTCTTTTCGGAGTAGCAGCCTTTCAGCGGGGCGCGGCCATTTTTCAAAAGCGCAGCGGCAAGGGATTTTGTCAGCACCTTTTTCTTGGCGGTGAAAAAGCGGCTGTTTTTCCAGAGAACAAAGGAACAGGCACGGTTCTCGCAGAAAAAGCCTTTCGGTGATTCCGTTACCTCGGCCCCGCAGCGGGGACACCTGCCGACCACCTCGCGCCCGGAGGGGAACAGGACTTCCGCACCGGGGATGGGCTTGTAGGTCTGCACCAGCTCATTCAGCATGGCGGCGATCCCGTCCATAAAACTGGCCGAGGCGATTTCGCCGCGCTCGATCTCTTTCAGGCGGTGTTCCCATTCAGCGGTGAGCTGCGGAGACTGGAGCTGTTCAGGCAGAACGGTGATAAGCGCCGTGCCGGTGGAGGTGGGCAGCAGATTTGTGATCTTTTTGGACTTCCTGCGCTCCACAAAACCGGAGGACACCAGCTTTTCAATGATACCGGAGCGGGTCGCCGGGGTTCCGATGCCCTTGCGCTCGGCATCATCTGGCATATCCTCCTTGCCCGCGTTTTCCATCGCAGCCAGCAGCGTATCCTCGGTGAAATGCTTGGGCGGTGTGGTTTTGCCGGTCTTGACCGACGCGGCAGATACGGAAAGCGTCTGATTCTCCGTTACCACCGGCAGCGCGGGCGCTGCCTCCGTCTGCTCCTGCTCATAGCGCTTCCATCCGGGAGCAAGAACGGTTTTTCCCTTGGCGGTGAAGCTCTGACCGGCACATTCCACCGTAATGACCGTTTCTGCATAGCGGTGGGGTTCATCCACGGCACGAAGCAAGCCTTTCGCCGCCAGCTTCAGCACCTCGCGTTCGCCCAGCGGCAGAGAGGCCATATCTACCTTTTCCGCGCTGATGGTGGGAACAATGGCGTGGTGATCGGTGACTTTTTTACTGCTGCATACCTGCTTGGCGCAGATGGTCGGAGGCTTCTCCATGTCGCAGACAGCGGCAGCGGCGGCGACAAGGCCGGGGACGCTGCCCTCCATATCGTCGGTCAGAAAGCGGCTGTCGGTGCGCGGGTAGGTACAGAGCTTCTTTTCATAGAGCGCTTGGAGATAGTCGAGGGTCTGCTGAGAGGTGTAGCCGAGAACGCGGTTGGCGTCGCGCTGGAGGGAGGTCAAATCGTAGAGCGTGGGCGCTTTCTCAGACTTTTCCTTGCGCTCCACACTTTTGACGGTTACTGTCTTGCCCTTGCAGGCGTTGGCGATGGCGTCGGCGTCCTTCCTGTCCTTCATTCGGTCTGTCGTGGCGGGAAAGCCGCAATCGAGCTGGACGGTGTAGAACAGTTCTGCCACAAATGCGGAGATCTCCGCCTCGCGCTGTACCAGCAGCGCCAGCGTGGGCGACATGACGCGCCCAATGTTCAATGTGCGGCCATACGTCAGGGAGAAATACCGCGTGGCGTTGATACCAACCAGCCAATCAGCCTTGGCGCGGCAGAGGGCGGATTGATGCAGGCCGTCATAGTCGCGCCCGGATTTAAGCTGCTGGAAGCCGCTGCGGATGGCATCATCCTCCATTGAAGAAATCCAAAGCCGCAGAATCGGCTTGGAGCATCCCGCAAGGCAGTAAACCGTGCGGAAGATCAGCTCACCCTCGCGCCCAGCGTCGCAGGCGTTGACCACCTCTGCCACATCCTCCCGGCGCATCAGCTCCCGCAGAATGTCAAACTGCTTCTGCTTTTCAGAGCGGACGATGAAGCGGAACGAGGTAGGAATGATGGGCAGCGCCGCCAACGTCCATTTGGCATCATCGGCATTGTAAACGGCGGCGTCGGCCAGCTCTGCCAGATGCCCGAAACACCACGACACGATGTACCCGCTGCCCTCCAGATACCCGTCATGCCGTGATTTAGCACCCAGCACGGCGGCGATGCTCTGCGCCACGGAGGGTTTTTCGGCGATCACAAGGCGCATGGTGCAGCCTCCATTCTCTTTACGTCACGGTAGCAGGGGCGAACGCAGCTCTGTCCGAAGCGCTTGCAGCCATAGCAGAAGTGTTCCTTGGCAGCGTCGGGAGGGCTGTCCTCCCGCGCTGCTTTCGGCTTCTGCATCATCAGGCGTTCCAGCGGATTATTGGTGAAATATCTCATGTGTCCGTATCCTCCGTAGTATCCTGTTCCGGTTCGTCCTCATACGGCTCAAACTCATATTCGTCCTCGCCGTAGTCATAATCGTCCAGATCGGCGCTGCCTTTGGTCTGCGGCTTGGCCTTTTTCTGCTTGAAAATGTAGAACGCGGCACCGCCGCCCAGCGAGACGATCAGCAGAACGACAAGGATACCGCCCACGCCGCTCTTTTTCTCCGGTTCCTCGGCGGCGGGTTCTGTCGGCTCGGTGGGGACTTCGGGCTTTGCCTCCTTGCCCACGCACTCGGTCATGTTGACCGCGCAGACGGGGCAGGATGTATTGACCGTACCGGCCACGCATTTGGTGGTGCAGGAGCAGACGGCGGGCGTTTCTTCCTCGCCGGTCAGCGCCATCAGGTCAGCCTCATCCACCTGATTCAAGAAGTGGACGGTTTCTTCGCCCTCATCGTCGCGGTCAATAATCATGTAAAACACATTGCCGTTCTTGCTTTCCAGTGTAATGAACTGTTTTCCTGCCTTGGTGCTGGAGCCAATATCGTCGATCAGCGTCAGATTGCCGTCCGGTGTCAGCGCGTCGCTGCCGCCCGTCATGCTGCCGACAAGGAGCTGCCAGAGGTCGGCCAGCTCTTTTTCATCAAACGGAAGCGTAATGCCGCCGATGCTCACGGTGCTGTCGGCGGCGTCGGTGACGGTCAGATAGCTGCCGTACACATAGCCCGCACGGGCGGGCAGCAGGATTTTTACCCAATCGCCGTCCCTGCCAATCACATCGACCACCGTGCCGTTGGGGAGCTGCGTAAACGCGGTGTTGTCCAGCCCCGCGCCGGTGCGGACGTTCAGGCTGCCGCCGTTGGTCGTGACCGTGCCGATCTGTTTCGCTTTCTGTGCGTCTGCGGCATTGCTTTCGGCGGCAGGCGGCGCATCATCTGGATAGTCGCCGCCGCTGGCAAAGGCGGAAACGGGGAAAATCCCGATACACAGGAGCATCAGCAGCAGGCTGATAAAAATGCGCGGTGTGTTTTTAGTCATGGTTCAACGCCTCCTTTTCCGAAGTGGCCGGTGCAGGCACGGCCTGCATACGGCGGAACAGCTCGGCAAACTGCTCCATCGTCATGCCGTTCTCACGCACCATGCCGATGATGTCGGTGTCCTCCAGCTCACGAATCTGCTTTTCCAGCTCACGGTTGCGGCCTTGCAGATCAGAGATTTTGCCTTTGTTCTTCTCCAGCTCTCCACGGAGCTTCATAATTTTCGGATTCATATTGTTCACTCTCCTTTACGGCAAGCGCCCATAGCGGTAGAAATGGGACTGCCAATAGCTTGAATTTAAGTTCGCATAAGAGATCGGGTCGCCACAGTGGATCATCATATTGTTGCCGACGTAGATACCCACATGGCTGACACCTGGGGTATCATACGTTCCGGTGAAAAACACCAGATCGCCCGGTTTGACGTTGGCGGAGGATACGGGCGTACAGATATTGCATAGCCCCTGCGCTCCCAGCCTGCCCACATCCCAACCGGAATGATTGATGACCCAACTGACGAAGCCCGAACAGTCAAATGAGGTAGAGGGACTGCTGCCGCCCCAAACGTAGGGGTAGCCGAGATACTTTTCCGCTTCCTTGATAATGGCGGCAAATACCTCATCGTCCAGTGCCTCCGGGGGAATGTCGTAGTCGGTATAGCTGCCCTCCACATACTTGCCGATGTAGCCTGAACCGGGGAACAGGTCGGGACGGTTGCCGAGGGTGGCCATATAGGTGGCGTACATTCCGAGCTGTTCTTCGCTCATAATGTAAACGGGAACATGGGAGAGATTGAAGTTTTCCAGCGCGACCGTGCAGATGTAGTAGTCATACGGCACCTGATAGGTGTCCGTATGGGTGTTGCCGTCCGCGTCCGTCCATGTGTCGGTTTCTGTGCGGTAGCGGGTTTCCACCACCACATCCTCGGTCAAAATGTACTGGCGGTCAAAGAGCATCTGGAGCGTACCCTGCACCTCATCCAGCGTCCATTCCCCTTGATGCAGCGCCGTAATCATGGAAATGAGTACATAGGGGTCATGCTCGATGGTGTCCAGATCAAAGTGGTACTCATCGTAGTCATGGGTGCTTTCGTAGGTGTCGAGGTAGCGCTGAAGCTCTGCTTCCATCGCGCAATACTGCGCTTCCGCGCCCAGCATATCGGCGTCCTGCGATGGATAAGTGCTGGCCGCGATCCCGGAGCCAACGCCATCCATCATCACCGAGCAGGAGGACAGGCCGTTGAGCAGAAATGCCAGCATCAGCAGAATTGCGGCGGCAATGGCAAAGCCGCGCCGGTGCTCCCATACATATTTGCCAGCTTTCTCAGCCTTTTCAGCGGCCTTTTTCGCGGCCTTGGCGGTATTCTCTGCCGCCTTTGCCGTAGTCTGCGCCGTCTGATTGTGCTTGGCAGCGGCATACTGCTTTTTGATGGCCTGCTTCTGCTGCCACTTGGAAACGGGATTGCTGGTGGGGCTGTCGATCTCCGCTTTCTTCTGGAGCGCGTCAAGATTGGCTCGTTCCAGCTTTTTCTCTGCACGGATGGCAGCACGATAAGGCTTGAGCTGATGGGCGCGGTGGGCAGACTGCACCAGCCGCCCGCCGCTCTCCACGGCTTGCTCTACCTTGTGCGCGGCCTCTACGCCTACATTGTCATCCTCGCTCTGCCGCACCTCCCGGTGAACCTGAGAGAGAACAAAGTTGGCGGGAGCATCCTGCACGGCATGGGTCAGCTTTGAGGGCGGCTTTTTCTTATCCACTTCCTCAAAACGGAGCTGCGTTTTGACCTTGCCGGTGGCAGGATCAAAGCTGCGCTCCTTTTTGACCACGGTTTTCTTGGGGATTTTCGCCTGCGCCTTATCCGCCTTGGCCGCAGCTTTTTTTACCCGCTTGATGGGCTTTTCCAGCTTCGGCTCGGCAAGATCGGCGTCGGAAAACTGCAAACGCGGTTCTCTTTTCATGCTGACGCCACCTCTTGCGGTTTGGTGGTCATGACGCGGTACAGCTCGGTGTCCTTCGGGAAGTGGTCAATGAAGGGCAGGATCGTGTTGCCGTAGAACAGCAGTCCCTCGCCCTCGCCGGAGTGGGTCACATAAGAAAGCTGATGCGGCGAAATGTTGAGCTGCTTTGCGAGAATCTGCCGGTCGCCAGCGGCCTGATTGAGCATATAGATGAAATCGCTGTTCTCAAAGATGTTCTCAACCTCGCGACTGGATAACAGGTCTTTGACATTTTGCGTGATTCCGGTGGGGATGCCGCCCCATTTGCGATAGCGTTTCCAGATTTCGACACTGTACGAAGCCGTCTGTTCCTCCTTCAAAAGAAGATGGAACTCGTCAAGATAGTAGCGGGTCGTTTTATGGGCGGCGCGGTTGATGGTCACACGGTTCCAGACCTGATCCTGCACCACCAGCATCCCGATTTTTTTGAGCTGCTTGCCCAGCTCCTTGATGTCGTAGCAGACGATGCGGCTATTCACATCCACGTTCGTGTGATGGTTGAACACATTCAGAGAACCGGTGACGTAGATTTCCAAAGCAGTGGCGATGTACTGCGCTTCCTTTTCATCCTGCGCACGGAGGGCGTTATACAAGTCCTCCAGCAACGGCATATTCTCCGGCTTCGGGTCGTTGAGGTAATCCCGGTAGACGATGCGCACGCAGCGGTCGATGATGGTCTTTTCCACAGGGGCAAGCCCATCCTTGCCGCCGACGATCAACTCGCACAGCGACAGAATGAAGTCGGATTTCAGGCTCAGCGGGTTATCATCGTCGCTGTAATCCAGATTCAAGTCCATCGGATTGATGTAGCAGGGCGAACCGTCGTAGCCCTTGCCGGTGGGCGACAGCTTAATGACCTGACCGTGCAGACGCTCCATCAGCGGCGTATATTCGCCCTCCGGGTCACAGATGATGATGTCATCCTTGGGGCAGATAAGAAACGCATTGGTGATCTCGCGTTTTGCCGAAAATGACTTGCCGCTGCCGGGAGTGCCTAAAATCAGGCCGTTGGGATTTTTCAGCAGCTTCCGGTCTACCATGATAAGGTTGTTGGACAGGGCGTTGATGCCGTAATACAGCGCCTCGGAGCCTGTCTGGAACAATTCCTGAGTGGTGAAAGGCACAAAAATCGCCACGCTGGAGGTGGTCAAGCCCCGCTGAATCTCGATCTGATTCAGCCCCAGCGGGAGGCTGCTCATCAGTCCTTCCTCCTGCTGGAAGTCCAGCCGGGTCAGCGCACAGTTATACTTCTGCGCGATACTGGAGGTCTGGAAGATGTTGTTGTCAAGCTGCCGGGGTGTGTCCGCCGTGTTGAGAATGAGGAAGGTCAGCAGGAACATTCGCTCGTTGCGGGACTGCAAATCCTGCAACAGCTTTTTGGCTTCTGCGCCGTAGGTGGCAAGGTCGGATGGGATAATGTCCATATCGTACCCGGCGCGGACGGCCTTCTTCTGTTCCTCGATTTTGGACTTGTCGAGATCAGTGATCTTGCGCTTGACGGTCTTGATGGCGTTGACCTGATCCACGGACTGCACATGGAGATTGACAAGGACGCTGCTCTCCATATCCAGAAAATCGGCCAGCATCCGGTCATTCAGCTCCGGTGCCAGAATCTGCACAAAGCTGACCGCGCCCAGCTTTTTGCCCATACGAAACTGCCTGCCGGTCTTGAACTCAAAGGAGCTGGGCGCGATAAAGTCCTTGGTGGACAGCCCGGAGGGAGCCAGCCAGTCCCACGAAAAGCGGAACGGCTCCTGCTCGTCCATCCGCAGAATGTCGTGCATGACGTGCAGGCGCTCAAAGCCGTTCAGCGGCGCAGCCACAACGCCCAGCCGCTTGAAGTTGTTCAGGAGGTCGGTTTCGATGCGCTCCAAACGGGGCTTGGCAGCGCGGAGGTTGTCGGCCTCAACGCCGAACGTGAGATACTTGGTCTTAATGAGGCCGTTGTTGCCGCGGGCAAGCTGATTTTGCAGCATACCGGCGTACTCGGCGCGGATGCCGTCAAACTCGTCCCCGCAGGGCGGAATGGAAATGCTCCGTGCAAAGGTTTCCTGCGAAGCCGAGAGGTTCACAAAGGAAAGCTGGAATTGCACGGAGCTGTCAAAGTAGTTCAGGAAATCGCACCACGCCTCAAAGATGGCGGTCTTGTCCTCATTCTGCGAGAGCTGGTAGTTGATGTCCTGATACTGGATCGTTTTGGTGTAGCGCGTGTCGGTCACGCGGCAGATGCCGTCTGGCCACATACGCTGATACGGGATGCTGTCCTGCGCCGATTTTTCTTTCTTATCCGTTCGGTTCGCTCTTGCGATGGCGGCTTCGATCTGTTTTCGTTCGGCGCGGGTCAGCTTTTTCTTTTCGGACAATTTGATACACCTCCCGGTCTAACTGGTTTTGCCGCTCCAGAACGGCATAAAAATTGTTGGTCTTATACGGGCGCTGCTTCGGCCTCTGGAAGCACACACGGTAGATGTTGCGGATGATGACCTCCAGCGGCTGACCGTTCTTTTCATACATGGCGAACAGCATAGCCGGGATCATCACCACCATCATCACCATGGCGGCGGGGCTGGTGCCGATGCTGCCCTTGAGCAAGAAGAAAAGCGGTACGCCGATGAGCGCGCCGCTTCCGAAGCAAATGAGCTGTCGTTTCGTGAGGTTGAACAGCACCTTGGTTTTTACTTTGGTTAAGTCCTTTGGGACGTTGACATAGGCCATAGAAATCCCCCTTTATAAGAGCTTTTCATATCGAAGTTTCATCTGCGCCGGGTACAAAGCGGAGGTGGGCTTACGGCTGCCTGTCCAGCATTTGCCGCCTGCCAAGCCTGCGCAGTTCCAACCAGCGGCGCGGAGACTGCTGCCGCTCTCGCTATCCAGCGTATAGGTGATGATCTTGCGGTATCCCATTGCCTTTGCCGCCCGCGCGGATGCGGCATAAAGGATGCTGCAAGCGTTCTTCTCACCGGTGGTGCAAAGGCGATTGACCTCCAATGTCCAGCCATCATCCAGATACCGGCTCACAGGACGGCCTACGATTGCAACACCGACAAGCTCTCCATCCTTGGCACAGCCGATGGAAAACTTATGCCCAGCAGTTGCCTTATGGTGCCGGTGATGCGCATTGACAAATGCGTTCGCTGTTGCAAGCGCGACGGGCGTGAGTGTCAGCATAGTATCACCCCCGTTAATGTGCATTGAACACGGACTTGGCAAGGCTGCTCGTTTTGAACAGGCAGAAGCACAGCAGCACCGTGTAGCCCATGCAAGTCCAGATGGCGTAGATGATGTCATCCACAAGTGCGATGTTCTGCACCAAAACCGCGTAAATGGCAACGCAGACGATAATCAAAAACGCTTGGAAGCCCAGCGCCAACAGGGAACGGATGTAGTTCTGTCCCATGCCGCCCCATTCTTTGCCCATCATGGTCGCCATCGGAATGGGGGCAACAGAGGTGACGAGATATATTTCAATCATTCTTCCGAATGTGATAATGAAAATGCAGATGGTCAGCGCCCACATGGTAATGCCCACAAACAGCGATTGGAACCACAGGCCGAACAGCGGCCCCAGTTCCATTTCCATCAGCCGATCCTCAATGCCCACCATGACGCTTGAAATGTTGATGCTGGTGTCGCCGATAATCAGCCCGGAGGCGCTGGCAACGACGCTTTGGGCGGCATCGAACACGCCCATTACAATCGTCCATGTGTTTGTTACGATCAGGACAGCGGCAGCGGACTTGAACGCCCACTTGAAGAATATCCATGTGTCCATGTCATTGAGGTTATTTTTGTCGGTAATGAGCTGGATCAGCTCCAGCGTCATCACAAAGGCGAGAATTGCGCCTGCGATGGGGACGATCACGGTTTCCGACAGGTTTTGTATCATGCTGAAAATGCTGCCGTTCCATGCCTGCGGCGATAAGCCCACCTGACCGGAGATCTCGGCAACCTTTTGATTGGTTGCATCGAACATCCCGGACAGATTGCTCACGATACCGCCGATGAGCATTTCTTTCAGCCATTCCGTGATCTTATCCCATAAGAAATCCATAGGGTTGCCCTCCTTTCGGGAGGATGCCGCCAGAAAGCGGCACCCTCCGTGGATTTATGGGAAGCAAACGAGCTGCCGATTAGCCGAACAGACCGGACAGCAGCGGCACGAGGGTAATGCCGATCAGCGCCACGCCGCCGCCCGCCATAAGCTGCTTCATGCCCTGGCTCTTTGCTGTTGTTAGATAAAGAAGCAATAGAAGTGTAAAAATTTTTGCCGTTCCCGTCCGGCGCTTGCGCACTGCGCCGGACAGGTCGGGCTTATTCGTCGGGCAAATCCACCTTGCCGACAAAGGAGTAGTAGATTTCAATCTCCTGCCTGCGGTGCTTGTTCTCGTCATAGCTGCACTCATGCACCACGATCTTCTCGATAAACTCCCGCAGCAGGGTAGGGGTCAGCTCCTCAAAGCTGATGTGCCTGCGGACGATGTTCATAAAACGCTCCGCATTGACCGACGCTTCCTGCGCCTTGGAAAGCTCCGCTTGCAGCTCGGCGGCGTGTTCCCTGACCTGCCGCTGCTCGGCTTCATAGTCGGCGGAAAGCGCTGAAAAGCGTTCGTCAGTGATGCGTCCGGCTACGCTGTCCTCATACAGCCGCTTGAAGATGGCGGATAACTCGGCTATGCGCTTCTCGGCTGCGTCCAGTTCCTTTTTCCGGGCTGCGTTTCTGCGCTTGCCGCCGTCCTCGTTCTGCTCGATCAGCAGCTTCATAAACCGGGCTTCATGCT
>OHRU01000380.1_pt1 | contig 17923 bp, 10 predicted proteins | sample 1578491 | NCBI WGS metagenome assembly OHRU01 (sample SAMEA3879565, study PRJEB24766) | human gut metagenome | biome: human-associated habitat; feature: feces | place: USA | collected 1985/1987 | reverse complement strand
CCCTCCCCTGCATCGTGCGGGACCTGACGGATGATGAAGCGATCATCGTCATGGTGGACAGCAACCTCCAGCGGGAAAAGGTCCTGCCGTCAGAAAAGGCGTTTGCGTATAGAATGAAGCTGGAAGCCATGCGGAGACAGGGAAAACGAACAGATTTAACTTCTCGACCAATGGTCGAGAAGTTAGGGAGTGCAGAGCAAATGGGGCATGATGCCGGTGAAAGTGGCCGCCAAGTCCAACGCTACATCCGTCTCACCTACCTGCTTCCGGAGATTCTGGCGATGGTGGATGACAGCAAAATCGCCTTCCGCCCCGCCGTGGAGCTGTCCTACCTTGCCGAAAAGGAACAGCGTATCCTCTATGATGCGATGGGACACGCAGACTGCACCCCGTCGCTGGCGCAGGCCATTAAGATGAAGTCCTTCAGCCGGGAGGGCAAGCTGTCGGAGGCAGTGATCCGCTCCATCATGGCAGAGGAAAAGCCCAACCAGAAGGAACAATTTCGGATACCCAAAGAGCGTATCAGCAAGTATTTCAAGCCGGGGACGCCCGCACGGACTATGGAGGATACGATCATCAAGGCACTGGACTATTACAGAAAGCGGCAAAGAGAGATCGAACGCTGAATCTTCCGCCCAGGGGAAAGTCTGCCCATCGGACAGGCTGTGTGCCAGGGCCGGTTTTTCCGCTCCCCCCTCTCCACACCTCACCCCCTTCCTACCGGCTGTACCGGCTGAAAAAGAGATTATCTCACAAGTCCATATCGTACAGAAAGCAGCATCCTTTTCCGGATGGTGCTTTTTATTTTTACTCTTAGGAGGTCTAACAAATGAAAAAACTCTATCGCAGAAGCATTTCCGGGCTGTTGGCTCTGCTGATCTGCTTCACCGCCATCCTCGGCAGCGGCATGACGGCCTATGCCGCCGCATTCACCGGAGAAACTGCGGATTCGTACTCGGTGGCATTCCCCAGAGACGGCGACGCTGATCTGGATTACAGCGGCACTTGGGGCCACGACGAGCTGCACTACATGAACGGCTGGACATCCGGCGAGGCAACATGGATGACCACGCTGCACACCATCGGCTCCTTCGGCGGCCCGGCCTGCTACTGCATCGAGCCAGGCGTTCCCCGAAACCTGTACCGTTCCTACGAAAGCTATGGGGAGGACTATTGGGACACCTTCCCCGCCGAATATAACCGCACCATTGATGGCCGAACCATGAAAACGCTCCTTGGCCGCATCATGCAGTACGGCTATCAGGGAAATCTCTCCCTCGACTGGCGCTCTCAGAACGAGGCCGACGCCGACAAGCTGGCCCACATGATGGCCACGCAGGTGCTGGTATGGGAAACGGTGGTCGGAGAGCGGGATGCGGACTTCAATCACGTTGCCTCCGGCAGCGCCGATGCCGTAAAATCCGTCTACCGCACATCCCATCCGCTCTATGGCCGCTTCTCCGCCTACTATGACAGCATCGAGGCCAGCGTGAAAAAGCACACCGTCGTCCCCAGCTTTATGGACCGCAGCGAGGAAGCTGCACAGACGGTCGAACTGGTCTGGGACGGCAGTCGCTACACGGCCACCCTGACGGACGCCAACGGTGTTCTGAGCGAATATGTCTTCTCTTCGGCTCAGTCGGATATGTCCTTTGCTGTCGATGGGAACGACCTGACCATCTCCGCCGAGACGGCTCCCGCAGATGGCGTGACCATTACCGCCGTCAGAAACAATACCCGGCAGGGCGTGGTGGTCTGGAGCGACGGCCACTATGGCCCCGATGGAACCATGCAGGATGTCGTCACCTTCCGGGATACCGTCAGCGACCCCATGTACGCCTATCTGCATCTGAAGGTCGGCTACGGCAGCGTCAAGATCATCAAAACCAGTGAGGACGGCGAGGTATCCGGCATCTCCTTCACCGTTTCCGGCAACGGCACGGAACAGACCGTGACGACCAACGCAGACGGAGAAATGCAGATCGATGATCTGCGTCCCGGCGTTTACACCGTGACGGAGCAGAACAGTGACCGGTATGAACCCCAGGAGGTGCGCCAAGTGACCGTGATCTCCGGTCAGGTCACTGCCGTGACTTTCCACAACACGCTGAGACGGGGCAGTCTGGAGGTGGTCAAAACCGCCGAGGACGGTCTGAACGAGGGCGTGAAGTTCCATCTGACCGGCACCTCCCTTGCAGGGCTTCCGGTGGACGAATACGCCGTGACCGGCAGCAACGGAAAAGCGGTGTTCACCGACGTGCTCATTGGCACGGATTATATCCTCTCCGAGATGGATACGGACATCCGCTATGTTGTCCCGGAGGACCAGACGACGGCGGTGGAGTGGAACATGGTCACGCAGGCGGAGGTCCACAATGTCCTGAAAAAGTGGAGCGCCACCGTCACCAAGCGGGATGCCGAAACAGGTCTGCCGCAGGGAGACGCTACGCTTTCCGGTGCCGTCTACGGCGTTTTCAAAGGCGAGGAACTGGTGGACACCTACATCACCGACGAAAGCGGCCAGTTTACCACCACGGATTATGTCTGCGGAGACGATTGGACCATCCGGGAACTCTCCCCCAGCGAGGGTTATCTGCTGGACAATACCGTGTACCCGGTCGGCGCAGAGCCGCAGCGCTATACGGCAGAATATAATCCCATTGCGCTGGATGTGACCGAACAGGTCATCCGGGGCGACGTGAACCTCACAAAGGTGGACAAGGACTACCCCGAAAACAAACTGGAAGGTGCCGTATTTGAGGTCTACCGCGACAGCAACGGCAACAAGGAGTTTGACGCCGAGGATGAGCTGCTTGGCACGATGGATGAACTGGGCGGCGGTGAGTACACCCTGACCGGCCTCTGCTACGGCGGCTATTTTGCAAAGGAAACCAAGGCCCCGGAGGGCTTTTATCTGGACGAGAACGCCTACTATTTTGCCATCACCACGGACGGCGAAACCGTGACCGTGGAAAATGAAGCCGGAAAGGGCTTTGTCAATGCGGCGCAGGTGGGTTCTCTCCGGATCGCCAAGACCTCCTCGGACGGAAAGCTGGAAGGATTTTCCTTCCGAGTTACCGGGGCCAACGGCTATGACCGGGTGTTCCAGACCGATGCGGAGGGTGTCATTCTCATCGAGGGCCTGCGTATCGGGGACTACACCGTGTCTGAGGTACAGGACGGCAGTTCGGACGGGTATCTCCTCCCGGCTGACAAGATGGCATCCGTTTACGAGGGAGCCGTAACGGAGGTGGAGATGCACAACGAAAAGAAGCCCACGCCGGAGGTGCCGCAGACCGGAGATAGCAGCCATGCGGCGCTGTGGATGGGCCTGCTGGGCCTTTCCTGCATCGGCGCTGTGACTGTACTGCTGATGCGCAAGCGCAAAAAATAAGCGTCAAGGGGGCGGTCGGATTGGCCGCCCCCCCTTGGACTGAAAAGCACTTTTTAATGCGAACCGATAACAGCAGACGGGTATTCATTAACATGCTGTCGGGATACTGCTTATTTGAATGTTTCACTACCACATGACAAGTTTCATTTTGCGCCGAAACAATAGAGGAAAAGTTGAAACAAAAGGTAGTGCTGGAAACGCTGCCCCCCATGCTGGACATTCAGTGTGGGGGCAGTTTCATGGAGTGGAACAAATCGTCGCAGTGTCGGTCTTGTGTTTGCACTCCTGCATTTTCAAAAAACGAATCCCAAGGGGGCGGCCGCATTGGCCGCCCCCTTTTTACATACCGAAGCGAAAGGAGACGGAATGGGTATGAGCAATCAAACGGAAGAAAAGGAACTGTTCCATGCGGTATCCCTGTCCGGCGGCAAAGACAGCACCGCTATGCTGCTGCTCATGATTGAGCGAGGACTGCCGATTGATGCGGTCCTGACAGCAGATACGGGCATGGAATTCCCGGAAATGTATGAGCATTTACAAAAGCTGGACGACTATCTGTTTGCAGAGCGAGGGTTGCATCTGACGTGGCTGCACCATCCAAAGGGCTTTGAGTGGCTAATGTTTGAGGAAAAGAAGCAGCGACCGGCCAGCATTGAAAACCGGCAGCGGCTGGGTGTTTCTCTATACGGAAACGGCTGGCCCGGTCCCCGTGTGCGCTGGTGTACGGGGCAACTGAAAACACATCTCATCCACAAGGAGATCAACCGGCTGAAAGGACAATACAAGGCCGTGAGTTATGTGGGGATCGCCGCAGATGAGCCGAAACGGATCAAAAATGAGCGCTATCCGCTGATGGATTGGGGAATCACGGAGAAAGAAGCCCTGCGAATCTGCTATGACCGTGGCTACGATTTTGGCGGACTGTATCAGATCTACCGCCGCTGTTCCTGCTGGTGCTGCCCGTTGCAGGGCATTGGGGAGCTGCGAAAGCTCCGGCAGTATCACCCGGAGTTATGGGAGCGGCTGCGGGAAATGGACAAACGTGCGTTGGCACAGTTCGGTCCCGGCCCGCTGGGGCAATTCAAGAAGGATTGGAGCGTGGAACGATTGGAACAGCGATTTGCGGCAGAAGCGCAGCAGCTTTCTATTTCATCCTTGCAGAAGGAGCGTGAGCGATGATGTATCGAGAACCGAGTGATTCCCCTTGGGGCCTTGTTGTGCGCTGCGACACTTTGTGTCCCGGTGTGTATAGCGTGTCCACGGCAGGCCACGGAGGGATCATGGCCCAAATCGACGCAGCTCGGCAGTTGCTGTCCCTGGAAGCACAGCAGGTCGGCTTTCAGGCAGGCGGGTATCTGAATTTTGAGGAGGACTGCGATGCGCCGGTGGCCCTGCGGGAACTGATGGACAGCGGTATCATTGCACCCCGGACGGATAACTACTTCCGCCCCGGTGAATATGAAGCCTGCATTGACCGGAGCCTGCAGCGCTGGAACCCGGCCTATTGGCAGGCACGGCAGGCACGGCTCTCTGTACGGGAGGCAAAAGCGGCAAAGGAGCGTGAACGGTAATGGACTATGTAATCAAGATCATGGCCCCGGCGGAGCGCAATTACTGTTATACCGACAGCCAGCAGCTCGACAAACAGACCGGCTGCATCGGCCATCTGCGGGGCGATATGGACAAAAGCGGCAACGGCTTTTTCACCTCATGGTGGGATCATTGCCCGGAGCTGAAAACACAGGTGTTCAAGGACGAATTTGACGATTTTATCAATGCCCTGCGTTTTGATGATCGCTATGGCGGCATTTTCAAAAACCGCAGCAGCCTTTCCAGATACTGTTATGAACATAAAGAAAGTGTGTTTGCCGAGGATTTCATTCCGCAGTATGGATTCCGGGTGGATACACCGGAGCACGCTTATCTCCTGCGGCTGAACCCTATGCAGGGGGATTATAACCTGTATGTCTACTGCTATCGCCGGGAAGCACTGGACCGGCATTTGAAAAACGCCGAGCGTGGCATCTGCTTTGTGGACCCGCAGGGAAAGACACTGTTCCGCATCCCGGATGGGGACAGCATCCGTGTGCTCAGGCCGGATGGCACGCAGCATGACCACATCTGCCGGTATATCGACGACCACCGGGCCGAAATCGGCAGCGGGCATCTGTATGGCATGGTGCAGTTTGCCCAGCAGATGGAGCAAACGGGCAGCACCTTCGTGCCGCTTCGCTCGTCACTCCCGAAGCAGTGCTACTCACTCTTGCTGGACACCGGAAATGTGGTGATCCTGAAACGGGGCGAAACCGGCTATTACAAGACGGACATTCCCCACACCTCAAAGGAGGAAGCCCGTGCCATCGTGGAGGAATATAACCGCAAGCTGGGCGTGACCCGTGCGCAGGAGGAGGCCATGAAGGGCGGCTCCATGTTCGGTTTTGATAAGCCCATTGCCGACCCCGCCAACTACGATGCACAGGGACAACCGTTGAAGCGCAGGGAGAAAGATCGAGGTGACACAAGATGAACGAACAGAAGCACATTATCTGGAGCAGCGATGTGGACTACGAGGACTGGCGGATCTGGAGGAGCAGTACCCCGACCTCTCCGAGCAGGAACGGATGGAGTTGATGGTCGAGCAGAACAACGACTATCTCGATGACGAGCGGTGTAATCTGAACATTCAGCTTTCCCGTCCCATTCTGCTGATCGCAGACATCGGCCGCTGGGACGGGCGCTATCCCGGTTATGCCGAGATCAAAAGCGGCAACATCCGGGATTGCCTGTACTCCGAGATGGACGATTCCACATGGTATGTGGACCGGCTGGGCGACCTGCGCTGCGACGCCGTACACCACGACGGCACGAACCACTATCTCTACCGGGCCTATAAGGAGAATGCCAGCGAAGCACAGATCGACCGGCTGAAAGAAAAGCTATACAGCGGCACCGCCACCCGCAGCGACGTGACCCGTGTGACCAAGCGCCTGGGCGACGAGATCGGGCGGGTCTACGGCTGGCGGTTTCCGTCCAGCCGGGAAGCGATGCGGGAACGTTAAAAGGAGGAGAACGCTATGACCATTGACGCAAGAAAAGAACGCTTTGAATTGGTGGAAGTGTTGGGCCACCCCATGCTCTTTACCGGCCTGCGGGTAGACCGCAGCACCGTACCCAAGGGGCTGTATCTTTACGAGGTGCGGAACGATGATGACCAGTGCGGACTTCCCGTGGAGATTGGCCGCTGGGTCATGGTCAACCATTGGGGCACGCTGCTGTCCGCCGTACCCATTGCATTGGAACCAAGTCCCCATATCAACAACGCCTACCGGAGCATCGACCCGGAGAAGGATTGGAACTACACCGGAGAGCCGTGGACGGTACGGGAATATATGGACAACTACCTGCCGAAAAAGGAGCGGGAGAAGCCGAGAGAACGATAGGAGGGCCTATGGCACGCAGATTTCAGGAGATCACCGAGGTTTACCGGCAGGCGCTGGCCGCACTGGCCCGTGGGGACAAATGGACGGCGTTCCTGCGCTCCGCCTGCCGGAACTATAAGCTGCACTTCGAGGAGCAGGTATTGGTACACGCCCAGCGCCCGGATGCCACGGCCGTTCTGGAAATGGCGCACTGGAACCGCAGATTCGACCGCTGGGTCGATCCGGGTTCCACAGGCATCGCCGTGTTTGACCGGGATACCCCCGGCCGGGCACGACTGAAATACTATTTTGACATTTCCGACACCCATGAGGGCCGCTTTCACCGCCCTGTGCCCCTGTGGCAGGTGTCCGCCGAACAGGAGCCGGAGATCGTGGAGGCGCTGGAGCATCGGTTCGGTGCTTTGGCCCAGAAGGAGATGCTGGGGGACGCCATCGTATCCGCTATGGGAAATGCCGTTACAGATAACATGGCGGATTATCTCGCAGACCTGCAGCAGAGCCGGGACGGCAGCTTTCTGGAGGAACTGGACGAGCTGAATGTGAAGGTGCTCTACCGCCGTCTGCTGGAAAACAGCACAGCCTATATGCTGCTATGCCGCTGCGGTCTGGAACCGGATGCGTATTTTGAACCGGAGGATTTCTCCGAGGTGTTCAATTTCAACACGCCGGAGACCATGAACGCCTTGGGCGTGGCCACACGGGATATTGCCGAAAGCGGTCTGCGGGCCATTGCCCGGACGGTCCAAAGCCGCCAAAAGCAAATTCGCACAGTTGCGCCGCCTGCAGAAACTGCGTATCCTATACACGAGCAAACAAACCTACAGGCTGAAAGGAGCGAAAAACATGGACATGACCTACACGATGAAGGACGGTTACCGGCTGCCGGATCTGCTGCCGCCGCAGGAGCCGGAGACAACCCTTGGGAAATACGGCCTGCTGCGCAGGAAGTATCTGAAAGCGCACCGGAAGGTGCTGTTCACGAATCTGCTGACATCGGGCAAGCTGAACGAGCATCTGGCGGAGATCGACCGGACGGCAAAGGAGCGCATGGAACAGTTGGTGACGGAGATGGCCCGGACCGAGGGTGTGACAGAGGAACTGAAAGCCGCCGACCCGATGAAATGGTTGGGGCTGATGAACAGCCTGAGAAACGCCGCCGAGGAGACGGTGCTGGCGGAGCTGATCTACAACTGAACACCGAACCCGAAGAAGCGGACAGTGCGGAGGAAACATCCTCTGAACTGCCCGCTTTTTTGGATGAGAAGAAAATTTTCGCCATCATCGAAAACCGCAATGATGACCTGATCTACAAGAAGGCGCAGATCGAGTTGTTTTTTGACACCCACCCGGATGAAGATGATCGTGCGAAGTATATTCGCTCTGCTTATCAGAACCGCTGGACAGAGATCCTTGCAGACGGCTTACGGCTTGGCTATCACCCGCAGGAGGACGGCCTGCTCATGTGGGAAGGGTCCTTCCCGTCCCGCACCAGCGAGAGCGTATTTTCGTGGAAGCTGGTGGCGGGCTTCACGGCGCAGCTCATTGACAAGCGGGAATATTTCATCAATACCAGCATCAAGCCGTTTGTTCCAAAGGACCCGCAGCAGCTCACCTTCTTTGACCTGCCTGCCCAGCCTGCGGACGCTCCGCTGTTCTCCCATCCGAAGCTGCCCCAACAGATCATTGACGAAGCCCTTTGTGTTGGGGCCAATGACGAGCACAGTCGGCTCATCATCTGCGCCTACTTTATGAAGGATAAGCCGGACAACGCCGCATTTCTGCAAAGGCACTACGGAGAAAACGGCGCAGGCTTCTATTTTGACGGAGAAAGAATTTCGCTTTGGTATGACGCCGAAGGGATGCGTATTGCCCGTGGCACAACGGCGCAGCGCAGCAGCGCCACACTGCTTTCATGGGAGGAAGCAGCGAAGCGCATCCGGGAGCTGCTGGATTTGGGGCGGTATATGCCGCAGAGCGAACTGGATGAAGTCGAGCATTATGAGCGGATGCAGCTGGCGGACAGCATCGCCTACACCAGCCGGGACATAACGAAGGAGGCACGGGAGGCAGGCTTTCTGCCGCTGGCCATGCTGGCTCATTCCGTCAAGGGCGGCTATCCGGAAGTGCAGAAGCAGATTTATGGCCTTCTCTGTGAGTCGGATACCCTGCAAAAGTGCGTGGACGAATGGACGGCGTTCAACGCTGCGCTGGATGCCGGGCAAGACCTTTTGCGTTTTCGCTTTTACCGTCCGAAAGAGATACTGGAGCGGCTCCGTGATCTACAGCGGGAGCCGCTGCATTTTACCGTTGCCGACGGGTTTACTCCCGACCGGCAGTTTTTTATTTCTGCCGATGAGATCGATGAGGTACTGCGTGAGGGCAGCGGAAACACCGACTATCGACTCGGTGTGTATGCCTTTTACGCCACCCACAAGGATAAGGCCGAGCGTGAAAAATACCTCAAGGATTATCACGGGGAGTACAGCGGTCACTGCGGCGGGAATGACAATATCACCCGCATCCGTGGCAAGGGCATCGAGTTCAGCCACGGCAGTATCACGGCCCCCTATGCCAAGGTCACGCTGAAATGGCCGGAGGCAGCCAAGCGCATCGGAGAACTGATCTCCCAGAACAAATTCCTCTCCGATGCCGACCGGGCGGCTATGCCGAAGTATGAGCGGGAACAGCTGGCCCGGAAGATCGTCAACTTCTTCATGGATACGCCGGAGGATGTGGTGCGGCCGTTTTCCCAAAACGCCATTGCAGACTATTGGGAGTGCGTCAAAACCGTGGCCGCACAGCTTTTGGATGCTGACCGGGTGCAGGAAATTTATCAGAATATGCTCCCTGCCTGGGAATCCACCAAGGCAGACGACCGGCACTATAACCTGCGGAAGCAAGGGCTGGAAGCCATGCGGGCCTATCTGGACGGCACCTATTCCGTATTTGGCCTTGAAAAACCGCTGCAAATGCCAATGGCACAAGCAAGCCCGGTTTGGCAGCAATATACCGCATTGAGCGCACAATATCCGAATGCGCTGGTACTGGTACAGGTTGGAGATTTCTACGAGGCGTTTGAAAAGGATGCCCAGGCACTGCATGACCAATTCGGATATGCCACAACGAAACGTCGAGTCAGCGGCGGAAGCGGCTCCTATCTGATGGCCGGATTCCCTATCTCTTCGCTGGAATCTGTGCAGGGCAAGTTGGAATCGCTCGGTATTTCTGTCGTTGTCTCCGGCGAAAGTGGGACGGATTATTTTCCTGCCGAACTGCCGTCAGAGGAACCAGAAATGGGGCAGGAACCACTCACAGCAGAAACACCGACTTCGGAGACAGCCCCGGAATCACCCGCCGAAGAAGAAACCGTTCTCCCCTCACCGAAGCCCATACAGGAGCGTGTGCGCTTTGCCCCGCTCCACCCGGAGATACCGGCCCAGCGGCGGCATGACTTCCGCATCACCGACCGGACGCTGGGCGTGGGCAGCAAGGCGGAAAAGTATGCGGCCAATGTGGCCGCCATCCGCACCCTGCAGAGGGTCGAGCAAGAAAACCGGCTGGCGACGCCGGAAGAACAGGAAACCCTTTCCCGCTATGTGGGCTGGGGCGGCCTTGCCGACTGCTTCGATGAAAAGCACAGCCGGTACGCCGAACTGAAAGCGCTGCTCACCGAGGAGGAATATGCCGCCGCCCGTGCCAGCAGCCTGACCGCTTTTTATACCCCGCCCGTTCTCATCGACGCCATCTACCAGGCGCTGGCACAGATGGGCTTGGAAAGCGGCAACCTGTTGGAGCCTGCCTGCGGCGTCGGCAACTTTATGGGGATGCTGCCGGACAGCATGAGGGATTGCAAGGTTTACGGCGTGGAACTGGACAGCATTTCCGGCCGCATCGCCCGGCAGCTTTACCAGAACAGCCGTATTGCCGTTACCGGCTATGAAAAGGCAGAGATACCGGACAGCTTCTTTGACGCAGCGGTGGGCAACGTGCCTTTTGGAAATATCAAGGTCGTTGACCGGCGCTACGACAAGCATCACTGGCTCATCCACGATTATTTTCTCGGAAAGACGCTGGACAAGATACGTCCGGGCGGCGTGATCGCCTTCATCACCTCAAAAGGTACGATGGACAAGGAAAGCCCCGCCGTGCGGAAATATCTGGCCCAGCGGGCTGACCTCATCGGGGCGATCCGCTTGCCGAATACAGCCTTCAAGGCCAGCGCCGGGACGGATGTCACCAGCGACATTCTCTTCCTCCAGAAACGTGACCGCATTGTGGACATCGAGCCGGACTGGGTGCATCTGGACACGGATGAAAACGGCATCCGCATGAACAGCTATTTCGTCCGGCACCCGGAAATGGTGCTGGGCGAGATGGTCATGGAGAGCACCCAATACGGTATGGACAGCGTGTGCAGGCCCCGTGAAGGGAACGACCTTCCCGACCTGCTGGATAAGGCCGTGTCCGGGCTGTACGCCCAGATCCCCGCCTATGAGCAGGACGGGCCGGAGGAGGAAGATCTGTCCATCCCCGCCGACCCGGATGTGCGGAATTACAGCTTTACCTCTGTGGACGGCAAGCTGTATTTCCGCATCGACAGCCGCATGGAGCCGGTCGATTTGCCGCTCACCACCGAGAACCGGGTGCGGGGTATGATGGCGCTGCGGGACTGCGCCCGCCAACTCATCGCCTATCAGATGGAAAACTACCCGGACGAGATCATTTGGCGGGAGCAGGAAAAACTTGGCAGTCTGTATGACGCCTATGTGAAGAAATACGGGCGGCTCTGCACCCGTGGCAACCATCTGGCCTTTTCGGACGACGGCAGCTATCCCCTGCTGTGCTCGCTGGAGGTTCTGGACAACGAGGGCAATTTTGCACGCAAGGCGGATATGTTCACCAAACGGACCATCCGGCCCAATATACCGGTGGCGCAGGTAGATACGGCTTCGGAGGCACTGGCGGTATCGCTTGCCGAGAAAGCACAGGTCGATCTCGGCTTTATGTCGGAACGCTCCGGAAAAAACGAGGAGGAACTGGTACAGGAGCTGTCCGGGGTCATTTACCGGAATATCCGCTGCGGTCTTACGCCGGAGGAAATTTCCCCGGCGCAGCTTGACCTTTCGGTCTACCCCTATGTCACCGCCGAGGAATTTCTGTCCGGCAACGTGCGGAAAAAGCTGCAAATGGTGCAGGCCCTGCAAGCAGCGCTACCGGCCGAAAAGAAACAGGAACTGGTCGGCTATGCCGCCGCATTGGAGGCCGTGCAGCCGCCAGACCTGACCGCTGCGGAGATCGGCGTGCGGATCGGCGCATCATGGGTGCCCGCCGAGATCTATCAGCAGTTTATGTTCGAGCTGTTCGGCACCAGCGTATACGCCCGACAGAAAATGCGGGTCGTCCGCTCCGAATACAGCGGCGAGTGGAACATCAGCAACAAGAGCATGGACAGCGGCAACATCAAAGCCGTCACCACCTACGGCACCAAGCGTATTACGGCGTACCACATTTTAGAGCAGACGCTGAATCAGCGGGTGGTCAAGGTGTTCGACACCGTTGTGGAGGACGGCAAGGAGCGGCCGGTACTGAATGTGAAGGAAACCGCCATTGCGCAGGACCGGCAGGAACTGATCAAGTCCAAATTTGCCGATTGGCTTTGGCAGGACATTGACCGGCGGGAGCGGTTGTGCCGTATTTATAACGACACCTTCAACTCCATCCGCCCACGGGAGTACGACGGCAGCCATCTCCGCTTTGTGGGGATGAACCCGGAGATCACCCTGCGGAAGCATCAGGTGAACGCCATCGCCCATGTGATCTACGGCGGCAACACGCTGCTGTCTCACGAAGTAGGGGCAGGGAAAACTTACGAAATTGTTGCCGCCGCTATGGAGATGAAGCGGCTGGGGCTATGCACCAAGTCGCTGGTCGTGGTGCCGAACCATATCACGGAGCAGTGGGCGGCAGAATGGCTCCAGCTCTATCCGGCTGCCAACATTCTGGTGGCCACCGAGCGGGACTTTGAAAAGCGCAACCGCCGCAGGCTGTGCGCCCGGATCGCCACCGGCGATTATGATGCCGTTATCATCGGACACAGTCAGCTGATGAAGATCCCCCTGTCCCGTGAGCGGCAGCGGGAGATCCTGCAGCGGCAGATCAACGAGGTGCTGCTGGCCATCAGCGACGCCAAGCGGCAGAGAGCGGAGAACTTCACGATCAAGCAGATGGAGCGCACCCGCAAGTCGCTGGAGACCCGGCTGGAAAAGCTCAACGACCAGAGCACCAAAGACGACACGGTGACTTTTGAAGAATTAGGCATCGACCGACTGTTCATCGACGAGAGCCACAATTTCAAGAACCTCTTCCTGATGACCAAAATGCGGAACGTCGGCGGCATCGCACAGACGGAGGCGCAGAAGTCCTCGGACCTCTTTGCCAAGTGTCAGTATCTGGACGAGCTGACCAACAGCCACGGCGTTATCTTCGCCACCGGCACCCCCATTTCCAACAGCATGGTGGAATTATATACAATTCAGCGGTACTTGCAGTATGGGACACTGCAAGAGATGGGCCTTGTCCACTTCGACGATTGGGCCAGCGACTTTGGAGAGACGGTGACGGCCATCGAACTGGCCCCCGAGGGCAGCGGCTATCGCCCGAAAACCCGTTTTGCAAAATTCTTCAATCTGCCGGAGTTGATGGCGACCTTCAAAATGGTGGCCGATGTGCAGACGGCGGATATGCTGAACCTGCCGGTCCCAAAAGCCAATTTTCACACCGAGGTCATCCAGCCGAACGAATTGCAGCGGACGGTGGTAGCGGAACTGGCAGAACGAGCCGAGCGTGTCCGTGCCCGTGCGGTCGATCCCAGCACAGACAATATGCTCCGCATCACCAACGATGGACGCAAGCTGGCGCTGGATATGCGCCTTATCAACCCGCTGGCCGCCGATGACCCCAACGGCAAGGTCGCAACCTGCGCCCGCAATGTCGCCCGTATCTGGGCGCAGACCAAAGATCAGCGCAGCACCCAGCTGGTTTTCTGCGACCTGTCTACGCCGAACAAGAATACGCCGATTGAAATGCAGAAAAAAGCAGAAGGAGTCTATGAAATGATACCGGATCAGTTTACGGATGTGTATAACGATCTGAAAAAGAAACTCATGGCAGAGGGCATCCCGGAGGAGGAGATTGCCTTTATCCATGATGCCAAAACTGAGCAAAAGAAAAAGGAGCTGTTTGCCAAAGTGCGTGGAGGCGAGGTGCGCATCCTCATGGGCAGCACGGCCAAAATGGGCGCAGGCACCAATGTCCAGGACCGGCTTATCGCCTTGCACGATCTCGATTGTCCCTGGCGGCCCAGCGATCTCCAGCAGCGCCTTGGTCGCATCGTGCGGCAGGGCAACCAGAATCCGGAGGTAGAAATCTTCCGCTATGTCACCGAGGGTACATTCGACGCCTATCTTTATCAGCTGGTGGAATCCAAGCAGCGGTTCATTGCCCAAATCATGACCTCCAAACTGCCAGCCCGTGCGGCGGAGGATGTGGACGAAACGGCGCTTTCCTATGCCGAGATCAAGGCGCTGGCCACGGGAAACCCGCAGATCATTGAAAAGTGTAATCTGGATATGGAGGTCAGCAAGCTGAATATGCTCCGTGCCAGCCATCTAAGCCAGCGGTATGCGCTGGAGGAACTGGTGCTGCGGAAGTATCCGGCAGAGATCAAGGAACTAAGCGAACGCATCGCCGGATATGAGCAGGACAACGCACGGCTGGCCGAGCATCCGAAGCCCGCTGAGGGCATTGCACCGATGATCTTAAATGGCGTCACCTACGCAGAGCGTGAGGATGCCGGAAAGGCCATCATCCATGTCTGCGCCCACATGAACGGAGCGGGGACTGTCCCTGTTGGCAGCTACCGTGGATTTGATATGGCGCTCAGCTATGACAGCAAAACCAACGAATTTCACATGACGCTGAAAGGAAGTCTCTCCCATACGGCTGTACTGGGGGCAGACGCAGGCGGCAATGTGACCCGCATCGACAATGCGTTGGAGAAAATCAATGAGCGTTTGGAAAACGCTCGGTCACAGCTTGCCCATGCCACCGAGCAGCTTGAAAACGCCCGCACAGAGATGACTGCCCCCTTTCCGAGGGAGGCAGAACTGGCCGAAAAGACACGGCGGCTGAATGAACTGAATGTGCTGCTGAATCTCAATGAATCGGATCGTGTCGTTATGTCAGAGGAACCGGACGAGGACGATAAGCCCCGGCCGAGAACAGCAGACCGGGAACGGTGATCTGCATCCTTCTGCTTTTACCGGTCGAGGAAGAGAACAAGGCAGCAGGCTGTTTCGGCCTGCTGCCTTGCTCTCTCCGACACTCCAAAAAGTTGCATATTTTCGCAAGTTTTCACTTTGCGGTTGTGGGCGCTGCTTTAAGATTGCTGGCTGTTCAGATACTCAACCAGCTCGCAAACCGTTGTGACCGGGTTACTATCTCGGCTGAGAATAACTACATTGTCCTTGTAAAGGCTATCCAAGCGTTCCCTGGCACGCTGCATTGCCTCTGATTGATGAGGTAACAGGTCGGCAAAAACATCCAGATTCTTTTCGTATTTTTCAAGCCGTCCTTTGCTTTGCAGTTGGTGCAGCACTTCTTCGGCCCCGTTTAAGTAGCTGTTCTGCTTTACAAAATGAAGCAGATACCAGTACTCAAAGCAAGGATTGGAATAGGCAATTTTATACCCGTGTTTCTCAGCGTAGTCGGCGGCATTTTTCAATTCGGAGTTCTTGTTATCATCGCAATCGAAAACGCACCACAGTTGGTCTCCGTCCTTTGGAAAATAATCCGATTGAGAAAGCAGCCCTTTTGCGTGCTTCACCAAATGCTCTGCAGCCTTGTGCTTGGAAGAAATCGGCACAATATCTACCAGGCAGTTGCGGGAACGGAAATGCTTGAAATATTTGATCTCCGTTTCTTTTCCCTCACAGATTATATAAATGATGGGCCTACGTTTGCGACGGCCTGCTTTATTTGGGTCGTATTCTTTCCTCATTCCTGCCATAAGCCGTCACCTCCGATAAACGGGATCGCACCGAAGCGCCCTTGCAAATACCCCTTGCGGATGTTCTCTCCCTTTCTCGGAGAGAAGGACGCCAGCGAATACAGCTCAGTTGCACAGGACCGCTCGTCCTTTTCTGCAAACCAGATCTGATCTCTGCGGAAGAAGGTAAGATCAAGCAGCATCGCATCATGCGTCGTAAACAGAAGCTGCGCTCCCTCTGTGTTGATCATATTATCCTGAACCATCTCTATCAGCCGCTTTGTCAGGAGCGGATGCAGACTGTCCTCGATCTCGTCAACGACAAGCAGTGCGCCGTCCTCCAGCGCTTGCAGCCAGCCGCCGATACGGGAGAAGAACCGTTGCGTTCCGGAGGACTCCTGATCCATAAGAAGCTGGAAGTGTTCCACGCTGCCATCCGCACCGATGACACGGTGGGTGGTCGTAATGACCGGGGCCTTGCCGGAAATGTTCTTGATGGTCACATCAGAAATGCCGAGGTCGGCAAGCAGCAGCTCCTTCAGGATACGAGCCTTCTTCTCATTGCCGCTGACGATCTGTGCGACTGTTTCCGAAGCGGCAGGTGCTTCCTCCATCAAGAATGTCAGCTTTTCCAAGAACCACTTGTAGGCGTTTTCCGTTTGCGGCAGATTCCAGTCGTTTGAGGAAACCAGATACAGCTTATTATCCGGCGTGCGGTTGCTGAGTGTGATTTGCTCATTGATATTCTCTCGGAATTCATATACGCCGTTTTCTCTTGAGAAAATCAGCGCCTCACGCCCATTGGGCCAGTGGTACAAATACTCCGTATAGATCTTCTTAGCATCGAAAGAATAGCCGTAAGCGTAACGAATGCCATGATAGATGAATACGATCTCAAAAGATGTAGGCGTTGTGGTGCCTCCAAACGGTTCCCACGGCAATTTTTGTCCCTTGGATATTTTGGCTGCTTCTCCGACAACCATATCCTTCATCGTCATCAGTGCGTGCAGCACATTACTTTTACCGGCAGCGTTCGCTCCGTAAATAGCAATAGCAGGTAAAAGCGCCCTTTTTTCATCTGGGTGCAGCAGATAAGACTCCAGGGACTTATCCTTTGATGCTGCAAAGCTGATGACTGCACTATCTTTGATTGAGCGATGGTTTTCAATCGAAAATTGAATAAGCATAAGCGGATACCTCCATTCACAGTATAGTCTCTCCATTCTTCGCCCATATTATAGCAGTTAAAATCGCCTGCGTCAATATTTATATCTCGATTTCGCAGAAATAACGCAAATTCGGGCGATAAAATTGCTTCAAGCGGCAATAGATATAATTTAGCCGCAGGAAAATTGATAGGGAAAATATCCGATAATGGCTCGACTGCTCTGCGTCCCCCGCTTATAATATAAATGAGATTATCATAAATTAATTTATCATAATGGGGACATCTGAAAAGCATATCCAAACTACACCGTTGTGCCAAAAAGTTGCACCTTGTCGTAAAAGTCGTTTGAAAAAGTTGCAGCTTGCCGAGAAAAGTCCCTTGAAAAAGTTGACAATCCTGAGCAAAAGTCCCTTGAAAAAGTTGTCTCGATGGAGAGACGCAGAAATTTATCGCCATTTCGCAATGAAGGTTTCCCCATCAATCTTCCACGAAGGATTGGTGGGTCAGAAAAATGGGGTGCAAAACGTTACATAGCCGGACGGCTTTCATTCATGTGAAAACCGTCCGGCTTATTTTTATATCAAGGAGATGATGAAACGATGGGCTATGTGACAAGAGAGATGATCGACCGGGCGAAGGAAATGGACCTACTGACCTATCTCCAGACCTATGAGCCGCAGGAGCTGGTGCATTTTGGCGGCAGCACCTACTGCACCCGTGAGCACGACAGCCTGAAAATTTCCAACGGGAAGTGGTGCTGGTTTTCCCGTGGGATTGGCGGCAGGACGGCACTGGATTATCTGATCAAAGTGAAAGAGATTCCCTTTACCGAGGCGGTGGAGCGGATCGTGGGACGGGCGGCTGGGCAGCCGCCC
>OHRU01000354.1_pt1 | contig 18515 bp, 20 predicted proteins | sample 1578491 | NCBI WGS metagenome assembly OHRU01 (sample SAMEA3879565, study PRJEB24766) | human gut metagenome | biome: human-associated habitat; feature: feces | place: USA | collected 1985/1987 | reverse complement strand
GCTGATATGCCGCATCCCGATGTTCATGCCGTCCGGGCTGTTGACAAGCTCCAGAAAACGCATGACGTTGTCGAAGTTATCCAATGGTTCGCCGATGCCCATCAGGACAATGTTGGAGATCGGCAGGCCGGAATCCAGCTGGGAAAAAAGCACCTGATCAAGAAGCTCCGACGGCTCCAGCCGCCGGACAAGGCCGCCGATGGTCGACGCGCAGAACTTGCAGCCCATCGGGCAGCCGACCTCTGAGGAGATGCAGACGGTGTTGCCGTGGTGGTACTGCATGACGACGGATTCGACGCAGTTGCCGTCGCGCAGCCTCCAGAGATATTTGATCGTCCCGTCAAGCCTGGAGATCTGCTTGCGGGCGACGGTGGGCCTATTGATGAAATAGAGGCTGTCCAGCGTTTCGCGCAGGGGCTTGGAGAGGTTCGTCATGGCCTCAAAGCTGACCGCGCCGCGGTGCAGCCACGCGAAGACCTGCTTTGCGCGGAATTTCGGTTCGCCAAGCGCCGCGAACGCGTCTTGCATCTCGGCCAGCGTCATGGATTTGATATCCTGTTTCATGCGTGTTTCCTCAGCTTACAGATGAAAAAGCCGTCCGCCGCGTGTTTGTGCGGCAGGAGCGCGGCATAGCCCTCGTTGGGAAGGTCAAGTCCGTCCGGGCCTGGGAACGGTTCCAGCGAAAATTCCGGGTGTGCCTGCAAAAACGGCAAGGCGACAGCCTCGTTTTCCTCTTTTCGGACGGTACAGGTGCTGTAAAGGAGTGCGCCGCCGGGCTTTACATAGCGGCTGACGGTTTCCAGAATGGCACGCCGCACCTCCGGCAGGCGCTCGATGGCGTCCAGCGGCTTATAGCGGATGTCCGGCTTTTTCCGGATGATACCCAGCCCCGAGCAGGGCACATCGGCCATGACCACATCGGCTTGCTGCCGCCAGGCGGCGTGATTCTCCCGGGCGTCGGCGGTGGTCGTGCGGATACAGGTAAGGCCCAGGCGCTTTGCGCCGCTTTCGATGAGCTTTACCTTATAGGGATGGACATCGCAGGACAGGATCTGTCCCCGGTCGCCCATGTCCATGGCCATAGCGAAGGATTTCCCCCCCGGTGCGGCACACACGTCCAGTACCCGGTCCCCCGGGGCCGCTGCCGCCGCCATGGCGGCCAGACGGGCGGCCGCATCCTGGACCAGGAACCGTCCCTCCCGGAAGGCGGGCATGCTCCGCAGATCACCGGTGCCGGTGATCTCCAGGCAGCCCTCCAGCCACGGGTGAGGCTGCACCGCGACGCCCGCGCCCCGAAGCTCCCGCTCCAGCTCCTCTGCGGTGGTCCTCAAAGGATTCACCTGGATACAGGTGGGCACGGTGTCGTTATCCAGCCGCAGAAATGCCTGGGTCTCATCCGGCCCCACCAGGTCCAACAGCCGCAGCACCAGCCACTTGGGATGGCTGTACCGCAGGGAGAGATAGTCCGCCGTGGACCCTTTCGGCAGGTCCGGCATATTCATCCAATGCTCCACGAACCGCCGCAGCACAGCGTTGACCATACCGGCGGCCTTGGGCCGTCCCCGGCGGCGGGTCATCTCCACCGCCTCGTTGACGGCAGCCCGGTGGGGTACCTTATCCATAAACAGGATCTGGTAGCCGCCGATGCGCAGGATGCCCCGGATCACCGGCTCCAGCCGCTCCGGCTTCTGGGCGCACCAGCAGCCGATGTAGTAGTCCAGCAGCATGCGGTTCTGCATAACGCCGTAGCACAGGCGGGTGGCAAAGGCAGCGTCCCGGCTGTCCAGCCTGTTCTGGGCAATGAGCCGCCGCAGGGCCTCGTCGGACCAGGCGTTGGCCTTATCCACCTGCATCAGCGCGTCCAGGGCTACATCCCGGGCGCCGCACTTCTCCCGGGGCGTCATGCCTCCACCTGCAGGGGATGGCCCCGCAGATAGTCCGCCGCCGCCATCCGGCGGCCGCCCTGGGGCTGAAGCTCCAGAATACGCAGCAGCCGCCCGTCGCCGCAGGCCACGTCGATGCCCGCCTTCCCGGCAGACACCACGGTGCCGGAAGCCTTGGCAGTCTCGCTGCCTACCTCCGTGCGGAATATCTTCACCGTAGCCCCACCCAGCTCCGTGGACGCACAGGGCCAGGGAATCAGGCCCCGGACCTGGTCATGAATGCGCTGAACAGGCTTCGTCCAGTCGATCATGCCCATATCCTTGGTGAGCATGGGGGCGTAGGTATAGGCGCTGTGATCCTGAACCGTGCGGTGAGCGGTTCCGGCACGCAGCTGTTCCACAGTTTCGGACAGCGCCTGGGCCCCCAGCTCCGCCAGCCGCGCCGTCAGCGCCTGGGCGTCCTCCTGGGGGTCAATATCGGTTTTCAGCACATGCAGAATGTCCCCGGCATCCAGCTCCTTGGCCATATACATGATGGTGACGCCGGTCTCCCGCTCCCCGTTGAGGATGGCCCAGTTGATGGGGGCCGCTCCCCGGTATTTGGGCAGCAGGGAGGAGTGGACGTTGATGGAGCCATAGGGCGGGGTATTCAGAATATCCTCCGGCAGGATGCGGCCATAGGCCGCCACCACGATCAGCTCCGGGTGCAGCTCCCGCACCAGGGCCAGAGCCGTGCCATCCCGCATTTTCGTGGGCTGATACACGGTGAGCCCCTGGGACAGGGCGTATTCCTTCACCGGTGAAAAGGCCAGCTTATGCCCCCGGTTTTTGGGGCGGTCCGGCTGAGTGAACACGCCGCAGATCTCGTGTCCATCCTCCACCAACCGCTTCAGGGACGCCACCGCGAATTCCGGTGTGCCCATAAACAGGATTCTCACTCCTCGTCGTCTCCCTCTTCCTGCCGGCGGATGTACTCCTCCAGCTCCTCCTCGGTCAGCAGATGGTCCGTGTGCTCCACAAACAGATGGCCGTCCAGATGCTCGATCTCATGACAGAAGCAGCGGGCCGTCAGTGCCTCATCCTCCACCTCGAAAAATGCGCCGTCCCGGTCCTGAGCCCGGACCCGCACCGTGTAGGGACGGGTCACCACGCCATACTTTCCCGGAATGCTGAGGCAGCCCTCCAGGCCGGTCTGTTCGCCGTCGGTGGCGATGATCTCGGGGTTCACCAGTTCAATGATCTCGTCATCCTCGTTCATCACCACGCACACCCGGCGCAGAATGCCCACCTGGGGCGCGGCCAGACCTACGCCGCCGGAATCCAGCAGCGTGTCCTTCAGGTCGTCCAGCAGCGTGTGGAGCCGACCGTTGAACTCCGTCACCGGGCGGCACTTCTTCGTCAGGCAGGGCTCCCCCTGCAGCACGATATTTCTCAATGCCATGGTCATATACCTCTTTTTAATCCATTAAATTGCAATCGGTGTAAATATGAAGCCCCTTGTGCTCCGGCCGCCGGGCAAATTCCTTCATAAACGCCGCCAACAGGCCCCGCAGGATCTTATCGTTGCGGCCGATCACCGTTACCCGATAGCGGTAGCGGTTGTTGACCTTCACCACGGGAGCCGGGGCCGGGCCCAGAATATCCAGGGCCATGTCCCGGTACGGGTCCCGTCCGGCGGCGGCTCGCAGGCCGTCCCGCAATCCGGCGGCGGCCCGGCGCACCGTTCCCTCCTCCGGCCCGGTGACGGTGATGAAGAACTGGTCGGCAAAGGGCGGGTCCCGCCGCAGATGCCGCAGGCGGATCTCGCCGTCGTAAAACCGGTCATAGTCCTGGTCTGCCGCGGCCAGAATCACATCATTCTGGGGCGTGTAGGTCTGGATCACCGCCCGGCCTGGCTTGTCCCCCCGTCCGGCCCGGCCCACCACCTGGGTCAGCAGGCTGAAGGTCCGCTCCGAGGCCCGATAATGGTCCACATACAGGGACATATCCGCCGCCAGCACGCCTACCAGCGTCACATTGGCAAAGTCCAGTCCCTTGGCCACCATCTGGGTGCCCAGGAGAATGGGTACCTGCCGCACCTGGAAATCCCGGAGGAGCTTCTCATGTCCCTGGCTGACGGTGTCCGCATCCATGCGGAGAACCTCCGTCCCAGGGAACAGAGCGCGCAGCTCCTCCTCCGCCCTCTGGGTACCGACGCCGATGTGCTTCATGGCGCCGCCGCAGGAGGGGCAGGTCTCGCTGCTTTTTTCGGAATAACCGCAGTAATGGCACATCATCCGCCCATTGGCGGAGTGATACGTCAGATACACGCTGCACCGGGGACACTGGGGCACATAGCCGCACTGGGGGCACAGCAGCTGGCGGCTGCTGCCCCGGCGGTTGAGAAACAGAATGCTCTGCTCCCCGGCCTCCAGGTTCTTCTCCAGCTCCTGCATCAGCTCCCGGCTGATGCAGCCGTTGTTGCCGTCCCGCAGCTCCTGCCGCATATCCGCCAGGATCACCCGGGGCATCCGGTGCGCGTTGTAGCGCCGGCGCAGCAGCGCCAGCTGATAGTCCCCCCGGCGGGCCAGGTATGCCGTTTCCACCGTAGGGGTGGCCGAACCCAGCAGCAGCCGGGCATTTTCCCGGAAGCAGCGGTATTTGGCAATGTCCCTTGCATGATAGCAGGGAGGATTTTCGGATTCATAGGAGCTCTCCTGCTCCTCATCCAGAATGATGAGGCCCAGGTTCTCCAGCGGCGCGAACACCGCCGATCGGGTACCCAGCACAATATGTGCCTCTCCCCGGCGGATGCGCTTCCACTGGTCGTACCGCTCCGTCAGGCGCAGGCCGCTGTGCAGCAGCGCCACCTCATCCCCGAAATAGGCGGAAAACCGCGCCATCATCTGGGGCGTCAGGGCAATCTCCGGCACCAGGATCATCACGGAACGGCCCTCCGCCAGCAATGTCTGGGCCAGCCGGATATACACCAGGGTCTTGCCGCTGCCGGTAACCCCCTGCAAAAGCGTCACACCGGGGCAGCCGCTGCGGGTCTGAGCCAGCACAGCCTCATAGGCCCGCTGCTGCTCGTCATTCAGGCGGATCTCCTCCGCCGCTGCGGCATAGTCCTGCCGGGTGATGCGATACTCCTCTTGGCTGCGCAGGGACAGAAGCCCCGCCCGCTCCAGACTGCGGACGCCCTGCCGGGATACGCCGGTGTAGTAGCAAAGCTCCTGCACCGGGGCGTCGCCGTATTTGGCCAGAAAGGAAACCGCGTCATACTGCCGGGCGGCGGACTTCTTTTTTCGCTCCATCTGACGCAGGGCCTCCTGGGGAGCCAGCGACAAAGCCGCGATCTGCACCACCTTATCCTGGACCTTTCGGGTGCCCTGGGGCTCCATTTGCAGAATGCCCCGCTTTTTGAGTCCCGACAGCACCCGGCTTCCGGTCTCACCCAGAGCAGCGCACAGGTCGTCCCGTTCCATAGGGCCGTCCTGCAGCAGGCGGCAGGCCGCCGTCTCCCGCTCTGAAAGGTCCTCCGGCAGGGGTTCCCCGGTCAGGGACCACATCTCGCGGTAGCTATACCACACCGCAGCGGGCAGGATGGTGCGGATGGCGTCGTAAAACGTGCAGAAATACCGCTCCCGCATCCACAGAGCCAGGCGAATTTCCCGCTCTGTGATAACGGGCTCCCGGTCCACTAAAGACCGGATGGGCTTGATGGGCTTTTCCGGCACCCCCTGCCCCAGGGTCAATACGACCCCCTCGCTGACGCGGTTGCCGCGGCCAAAGGGCACCAGCACCCGCATGCCAACGGCCATGTCCGCACCCTGGGGAACCAGGTAGTCATAGGGCTTGTCAATGGCGTAGGTTGCCGCCGCCACAGCCACCTTTGCGATCTGCGGCATGGCGATTCCTCCTGTCAGATCACGCCTCGTCGGAGATGGCGGTGTCAATGGACTTGGCGTCGAAGCGGCCCTCAGCCACCTCGTTGATGGCCAGGGTCACGGGCTTCTCGTCCAGGTGCTCCTCGTGGCGCTGGGCCTCGATGGCGATCTGGCGGGCCCGGCGGGCCACCACGTTCACCATCATGTAGCGATTGGGAATGTACTGAGTCAGCTTGTTCATAGCGGGATAGAGCATCATAATAGCATTACCTTCCTTTTGAGAAAAATTGTTAATCCTTGACCAAATGCATCCGCTCGGTGGGCTTGAAATGCTCCACCCGAAAGATGTCGTTGAGCTCGGCGGCGGCGCGCTCCACGTCGTCGTTGATGATGAAGTAATCATAATCCGCAGCCAGGGCCATTTCGTCCCGGGCCCGGCGCAGACGCTGCTGTATTTTCTCAGCGGAGTCGGTGCCCCGGCCCACCAGGCGGTGCTCCAGCTCCGTCCAGGACGGAGGAGCCAGGAAAATACGCACGGCGTCAGGCCGCTTGGCGTAGATCTGCTGCGCACCCTGCACGTCGATCTCCAGCATTACATCCCGGCCCTGAGCCAGGGCCTCATCCACGGGGATCCGGGGTGTGCCGTAAAAATTCCCGGCATAACCCGCATGCTCCAGCAGCTCGTCCCGCTCCACCATCTGCAAAAACGCGTCGTCACTGATGAAGTGATAGTGTACGCCGTCCACCTCGCCGGTGCGGGGAGGCCGGGTAGTAGCGGAAACAGATAGGAACATGTCCGGGTGGTTCTTCATAGCGCTTTTGAGCACCGTACCCTTTCCGGACCCGGACGGGCCGGAAAGAATAAAAATTTTGCCTTGCTTTTCCAAAGTCAGATCTCCTCCTGCATGAAATCCTCCGCCGACAGCCCCAGACGGGGGCCCAGCTTCTCCGCCGGCAGGGCGGAAAGCACCACATGGTCGCTGTCCATCACCAGCACCGCCGCCGTCTTACGCCCGTAGGTGGCGTCAATGAGCATACCCCGGTCCCGGGACTCCTGGATCAGCCGCTTGATAGGCGCGGAATCCGGACTCACCACGGCGATGAGCCGTCCCACGGACACCAGATTGCCGAAGCCGATATTCACCAGCTGCACAGCGGTTCCTCCTTTACTCGATGTTCTGGACCTGTTCGCGGATCTTTTCCACCTCAGCCTTCATGGCCACCACATCCTGGGTCACGGCCAGGTCGTTGCACTTGGAGCCGATGGTGTTGCACTCGCGATTGAATTCCTGCATCAGGAAGTCCATATCCTTGCCGGTAGGGCGCTGAGCCTCCAGCATAGAACGGAGCTGGGCTACATGGCTGCGCAGGCGGACGGTCTCCTCGTCTACAGCCACCTTGTCGGCAAAGATAGCCGCCTCGGTAAGGATACGTCCCTCGTCCATGGTGGTGGAGGCCAGCACCTCCCGCATTTTCTTCTCCAGACGCTCCCGATAGGCAGCCACGGTCTGGGGAGACTGCTGCTCCACCCGGCCAACGGCGGTCTCGATGGTCACCAGACGCCCGGCGATATCCTCCGCCAGGCGGCGGCCCTCCACGGCACGCATGGTATTGTACGCGGCCAGGGCCTTATCCAGCACCTGGCAGATGTCGGCGGCCACGGTCTCCAGGTCCTCCTCGGCCTTGGTGACGGTGAGAACGTCCGGCAGCTTGGCAAGGGTCATGGGGGTCACATCCCCCTCCAGGGAGAACATGCTCTTCAGCTGGGTCAGGGCCTGGAAATAGCCGCGGGCCAGGGGCTCGTTCACCGTCACCACGGATACGTCCGCGGCGCTGGCGTCGATGGTGACGAACACGTCCACCTTGCCCCGGGACACGGCGCTCCGGACACGGGTCTTGACGGCGTCCTCGGCAAAGACGTAGGCACGGGGCATTTTCACCGTGCAGTCCAGGAAGCGGTTGTTGACAGACCGCACCTCCACGGTAATGTCCCGCTGGTGCAGAGTCTCTCTGGACCGGCCATAGCCGGTCATGCTTTTGACCAATGTAAACTCCTCCTATCTATGGTCCGTCAGCAGCAGAAGAAATATCCGCCGCTGCCAAACAGGCAGTTCATACAGGCGCAGGCAGCGCACAGGCTGCTGCAATTGTCCCCGGCGCAGTTGCCGGTGGTAACGTGCCCGTAGCCGTTGGGACGGTATGCCGCACCGTTTCCGTTGAGCATATCCAGGGCCCGCTGATACTCGGCATTGCCCGGGTCCATCTGCACCGCCGTCTCATAATACCGCCGGGCCTCGTCCATCCAGCCCCGCTTATAGCAAACGGCCCCCTTCAGGAAGTTCCATTCGCCGTTATGGTCCGTCTGGGCGTTCAGCAGCTCCTCGGCCAGGTTCAGATTCCCCTGGGAGATGGCCAGACGGACCCGCTGCCACACACCGCCGTATGCTCCGGCGTTATAGCCCTGGCTGTACCCGCCGGTGTATCCACCATAGCTCTGGCCGCCGGACTGGGCCGCCTTGCGCTGGGTGCGGATGGTCTCGTATGCCTCGTTGATCTCCTTCATCCGCTCCTGGGCCAGGTCCTCCAGGGGGTTGTCATGGTAATTGTCTGGGTGATATTTCCGGGCAAGGTTCCGGTATGCCTTTTTTACTTCTTCATCTGTGGCAGTGCTGGGGATGCCCAGCACCTGGTAGGGATCGCGCATATCAGGCGCCTGCCTTTCGTTGTTTTCTTTTGTGTCCTTTGCGGAAGGTGCCGTTCAGCACCGCCGCGCCCACTGCGTAGAGTCCCTCATACAGGACGCTTTCGATAATGGCCCGCCAGGGGCCGAAGTCCGCCAGCTCAAAGGCTGCGGCCATGGCCCGGACGGAGCTGTCCAGGGTAGCGGCCAGCGCCGCCTTGTCGTCTGCCGTCAGCGTCCCGCCCTCCGCGTGAAAGCGGTAGACCAGCGGGTTATAGCTGCCGGACTTTACGTCCTTTTTCAGGTCGTCTGCCGCGTCCACCAGATAGACCCACCGGCCCAGGTGATAGAGCAGCTGCCGCAGCACCCGCCGCCGCACCGGGTCCGCTTCCTCCTCTGACGCCCCGGCCAACAGCGCCGCGAAGGCGTCCGCCGCCCGGTCTATAGAGGGGCATTGCTCCGCCTCCAGCCGTGCCAGCTCCTCCAGGTGCGCCTGGGTGCACGCATCGAAGCCGGGCCGCCTGGCCCACGCCTTGCGATAGGCCCGCCGCAGCAGGAGCAGGGCCGCGCGGTACGGCAGCCCCCGGAAAAAGCCGTGGTCCGCCACGCCGTCCTTTAGCTGCCACCAGGTGAGAATCACGCTCAGGTCCGCCGCCGTGTCAAAGGCGTCCTGCCCCTCCAGGGCGTCGCACCCCCGGATGGGGTGAGCCGGGCACCGGCAGTGGGCCGTGGGGCATTCCGGCTCCCTGGATAACAGCATAGCCAGAAAAGCTAAATCATAATTTAAGATCATCCGGGCGGCCAGTCCGTACCGGCGGCCCAGACTGCGGCACAGGCCGCAGTAAGCGGCCTGGAACCGGGACTTGTCCTCCGCCGTCAGATGTCCGTCCGCCGGCCGTACATAGCCGAACATCAGAACTCCCGCACGATGGTGTAGGTCAGGGTGTCCTTTTTTCGGGCATAGCCGTCATACAGCTTAATGGGAACAAAGGACAGCACCACTGCCACAACGGCGATGGCATACCGCCAGCCCTCGGTCAATCCTGCCGACAGGAAGTAGCCCAGCAGGAAAAACACCACCGGCAGCATATACACCAGCCAGGTGACGCCCAGGATGGCCCGGGTGGAGCTCTCCACCACCACCTTGTCTCCGGGGTGCACGCCCACCGGGTCCCGTGCCTCGGCATAGATGGACGCGCCGGTCATGCCGCATCCGGCGCACTCCTCGCAGTCGTGACCGCAGGCAGACTTCCGGGGTACGGAGATCTGCACATACCCGTCCTTCAGAATCTTTTCAACAGTTGCAACTTGTGTCATATTTGCTCAGTCCTTTCGCTTGGGGAAAACACATTTTACGGCAGACGCTCCACGTCCACCACGATCTGATACGAGCCCTTGACGCCTACGTTGGCGTAGTTTGCCACCTGCACCGTCACCGGAACCGTGTGTACGCCGGGCTCCGTGATGCCGGACAGGTCCACCGTGACCCGCAGATCCTCCCCGGTGATGCGGGCCATTTCGCCATCCAGACCCCGCAGCAGAATATTCAGGCTCTCCGTCACCGGCACAGCGGAAAAGCCCGCCGGCACGTTTTCGCAGTTAAAGGCCGTCACGGTAACGCTGCGCTCCGTGACCCCCGTGACCACGATGGTCACGGTGACGGGTCCCACATTCTCCGCCAGGGTAGTCCCCTCCGGCGCGGTGACGCTGTAGGTCAGACTCTGGGAGGGCTGGAGATCCTGAAGGTACAGGGTGTCCAGCACAATGGCGTCGATGGTGTCCAGCACGTCCTTTTCGCCCACCAGGGTCACCTTGTCCGGGGACACGGTGTACTGCACCGTATCCATGGTGGACCCGGCGGCGGGAACGAAGTTGATGACCAGGCCCACCGTCTTGGATGTTTTCACCGGCAGGGTGGCCTGCACGGCCTTCACCTTGGAGCGAACGGCAGGGTTATCGATCTTGATGTCGTTGTAGTCGTACAGCTCCCACTCCAGGGCCTTCACCACGGTGCGATCCGCCCCGGAGATGTCCAGCGTCACCTTGGCATAGGCGATGTTCAGCAGGTCGTCCCGCTGACCCCGCAGATTCAGCTCCGCCGGGTCCAGGGTCAGTTCCCCGGCGGTGAAGCCGGTGGCGGTGCTGCCCACGATGTCGCAGTGGATGGGGACGGTCTTGCTGTCCATCTCCCCCACGGTAACGGTAACGCTGTAGGCGCTGGCGTGATCCACGGAAATTTTGCTGCGCTGGATGTCGTCCTGATAATACACCTGATATGTCAGTGTCTGCTGTCCGGTCTCCTGGATGGAGCTGGTGTCCGCCACAATGCGGACCTTGCTCTTGTCCAGCTTGCGCAGCTCGCTGCGGGGCCCCTTGAGCACCAGGTCGATGGTGGTGTCGTAGCCCGACAGCAGCATCAGATTCTTGTCCGCCAGGGTAGTATCCTCGCCGGAGAACTCCACCGGAACGTTTTTGACCTTCATGGTCACCTCCACGGAAAGCCCCCGGTCCACATAGACCCACAGGGCAATGGCCACCAGGATGGAGATGACGATGCGGATGGCCTTGCGGCTTTTGTTGGCGTTGGTGTTATTCTTGGTTTCCATTCTGCTCCCCCTTTCTATGGGCGTGCAGCAGCTCCCGCAGGGACAGGCGGGGCTTGTCCGACTCCTCCTCCGGCTGGGGCATCAGCTCGTTGCACAGCAGCTGACGGAGCGTCTCCGGCATCAGGTGCCGCTTCAGCATTCCGCCGATGGCCACGGAGATGGAGCCTGTCTCCTCCGATACGATGACCACCACTGCGTCGGAGTTTTCGCTCATGCCGATGCCCGCACGGTGACGCATACCCAGATCGCGGCTGAGGTTCACATTCTTCGACAGAGGCAGCATGCATCCGGCGCCTAAGATCCGGCCCTGCCGGATGATAACGGCGCCGTCGTGCATGGGGGCCTTCACGAAAAAGATGTTCTTCAGCAGCTCGCTGGATACCGCCGCGTCCAGAGTGGTGCCGCTGCGGACGATATCGTCCAGCAGCAGCTTCCGCTCGAACACGATCAGCACACCCGTGCGGGTCTTGGCCATGTCGGTGCAGGCCACCACGGTCTGGTCAATGGCCCGCTCCAGCTCCGACGACTGCTGCTCCGGCTGGAAAATCCGCAGCAGGCGGATGTTCCGGCTGCCCACCTTTTCCAGCAGCTGCCGGATCTCCGGCTGAAACAGGATGATCAGGGCCAGAACGCCCCATTCCACCATGTGGCTGAGGATATAGTTCACGCCCCGCAGATTCAGGGCCGCCGGGGACGACAGCCACAGGGCCACCAGAAAGATGGCAACGCCCTTGAGGATATTCTCCGCCCTGGTGCTGCGCACCAGACACAGGATCTTATACACCAGATAGGCGATGATGGCCACGTCCAGCACATCCATGGGCCGGATCAGCGACAAATACCGCCCCGCCCGCTCCAATACAGATACAATAGCTTCCATTTCAGGCGTCCCTTCCTTGCACATACCAATACGTATTTTACATTATATAAAATTTATTGGGAAAATGCAACAAAAACGTCTGTCAAAGCTCTACATTTTCACGAAGCACCCGGGACACGGACCATACCAGGCGATCCGCCTGGTCCGGCGTATTGAAAAACGACGTGCTCAGCCGCAGGGTTCCGGTTTCCAGCGTCCCCGCCGTCCGGTGGGCCAAAGGCGCACAGTGGAGCCCCGCCCGCAGAGCAATTCCCCGCCGGGCCAGAGCCTCCCCCACCTCCTCGCAATTCCGTCCCTCCGTTACAAAGGATACAACGCCGGTCTGATGCCGAAGCTCCCGGTCCCAGAATATTCGCACCCCCGGCAGCCGCTCCAGCCCCTGGGCAGCCCGCTGCGCCACCCGACGCTCCCGGGCGGCGATGGCGTCCACTCCCTGCCGCCGCACGAACCGGATGCCCTCCAGCAGCCCTGCGATGCCCGGCATGTTGTGGGTCCCGGCCTCCAGTCGATCCGGCAGGTCCGGGGGCATATCCTGCAGGCGGGACATGCTGCCGGTTCCGCCATACAGCAGGGGCTTTGCCCCCTCCCCTCCGCACAGCAGCAGCCCCGTGCCCTGCGGCCCGTACAGTCCTTTATGCCCCGGCATGGCGATAAACGCCGCCCCCAAATCACGCAGGGAGATGGGCAGCATCCCCGCCGACTGGGAGGCGTCCAGCACAAAGGGGACGCCTCGTTTTCGGCAGGCTGCGGCGATGCCCTCCACCGGCAGACGGTAGCCGAACACGTTGGAGACGTGCGTGCAGACCAGCGCGTCCGCACCGGCATCCAGCGCCTGCTCAAACTCCGCCAGCATCGCCTCCGGCCGAAAGAGCGGCGTGTCCACCACCGTCAGCTCCACATTGGGGATGCCGTGGAGCGGTCTTGTCACCGCGTTGTGCTCATACCCGGAGATGATGACCCGGCTCCCCGGCTTTACCAGCGTTTTGATGGCGATGTTCAGCCCGTGGGTGGCGTTGGCGGTGAATACAACCCTTGCCGGATCGTCCACGCCGAACAGCTCCGCCGCCAGACTGCGGCACTGAAAATCCGTCTCCTCTGCTAACCGCGTGGCGGGATAGCTACCCCGCCCCGGCGAGCTCATGGCCGCCACCGCATCGTACATAGCACGGCGCACACGCTCCGGCTTTTGCAGCGTTGTCGCACCGGCGTCCAGATAGATCATACCTCCACCTCACTATATCCATGCCCCTGCCGCCGAAACACGCGCAGGGGTGCAAATCCAAGACCGCGCAGCAATTCCGCTGCCTCCTCCGCCGCCCGGCGACCCTGCATACGCAGCACATAGCCGCAGCCGCTGCCGCTCTGTCCTACCGGCGAACGGCCCATGGCAGCGTGATATCCGTTCTGTGCCAATACCTGCATCATGCGCTGGGCGTGCGTGACGGAACGGGCGGTCAGCAGATATTCCTCCATATCGCACCTCCTCACACGCCATTTTATGCACCCCTCGACGGCAGCGTGAAGGCGGGGCCATCCCGTTCGGATAGCCCCGCCCTGTATCATATACTCGCTTATTTTTTGCTTAACAGCGCCACGGCGTGGCAGGCCATGCCCTCCCCCGCGCCGGTGAAGCCCAGATGCTCCTCAGTGGTGGCCTTTACGGACACCTGCGAGGCGTCCACCCCCATGGCAGCCGCCAGCTTTTGCCGCATCTTCGGGATGTGGGGTGCCAGCTTGGGCGCCTGCGCCAGAACGGTGGCGTCCACATTGCCGATCTCCCAGCCGTTGTCCGCCAGATGCGCCGTTACCTGCTCCAGAAGGCGCAGACTGTCCGCGCCCCGCCAGCGCTCGTCGCTGTCGGGAAACAGCCCGCCGATGTCGCCCAGCGCCGCCGCACCCAGCAGGGCGTCCATCACCGCGTGGGCCAGCACATCCGCGTCGGAATGTCCCAGCAATCCCCGCTCATAGGGGATATGGACACCGCCCAGTATCAGAGGCCGCCCCTCTGTCAGACGGTGTACGTCGTACCCGTGTCCGATCCGTATACCGATCATTGATTCACCTCTCTCCGGCGCAGGAACGCCTCCGCGATGGCCAGATCCTCCGGCGTGGTGATCTTGATGTTCTCCCGCCAGCCCGGTGTCAAGTAGACCTCCTTGCCAAGGCGCTCCACAGCGGAGCAATCGTCGGTGATGGGGGCCTCTGCGTCGATGGCAGATTGCAGCGCCGCCTTCAGGATGCTGGCCTGAAATACCTGCGGCGTCTGCACGGCGAACAGCGTACTGCGATCCGGCGTGGACAGCACCAGTCCCGACAGGTCCGCCACCTTCACCGTGTCCGTCACCGGCAATGCAGGCGCCACCGCGTAGGTGCGCTGCCCCAGTCGGATCATCTCATCCACCTGCTCCGGTAAAATCAGTGGCCGCGCCCCGTCGTGGATCGCCAGATACTCCGTGTCCTCCCTTGCCTCCAGCGCCGCCAGCAGCACCGCCCCCAGCACCTCCGGAGACGACAGCCACACAAAAACCGCCAGCAGTGCCGGGGCCCCCGGCGATACCCGTACCCGGGTCCGCTCAGGGGGCCGCATAATAGTAGATGGGATTCACATACACCCCGTCCTTATGGAGCTCGAAGTGCAGATGCGGTCCCGTGGCGTTGCCGGTCCGGCCCACCTCGGCGATGGGGTCCCCGGGCCGCACCTGCTGGCCGGAGGAGGCGGTGATGCGGCTGCAATGGGCATACAGGGTGGCAAAGCCCCCCTCATGCTGCACCGTCACATAGTTCCCCAGCTCTGCGCTGTCTCCCACCGCCGTGACGGTGCCCGATGCAAAGGCCGTGATCACCGCACCCTCGTCGGCGGCGATGTCCAGCCCATAATGGAACCGAGTCCCGCTGCCGCCGGGGTCCTGCCGATAGCCGAACCGGTCTGTCACCGTTCCCGTCAGGGGGTTGGCATAGGCAAAGCCCAGCACCTGCTGGGTCAGACACACGTCCCCGGGGGTAGTCTCCGCCGAATATGCCGCCGGGTCCGCCGTCCCCTCCGGGACCGTCTGCTGGGGGCCGAACACCGCCGTATATGCGTCGTTCAGGGCCTGGCCCACGGCGCCCTGGCCGGATACCGCCCGCCCCACGGCGGAAAATGCCGCCCGGAAGTCCGTCTGCCCGCCCATCAGGTCCAGCAGCTTGTCCCGGCACTTGTCCATAGCCGCCGGAGCGCTGATTTTCACCAGCACCACCGCCAGCAGCACCACTCCGCTGACGGCCAGCTGCCGCAGATGGCGGTCCCCCCGCCGGGAGGCGGGCTGCTCCCGCTTGCCCCGGGCCGGGGCCGCCGTCCGATACCGCCGCCCGGTCTGCGGTCGATTGGTCATAGCACATTCCCCCTTTCGGAACAGTGTATGCCGCCGGCCGGTCCGTCAGAACCGAAACGTGCGGCCCCGCCGCGCCGCCTTGACCTTTTGTCGGAAATGGAGTACAATGGCAAAAAATGTTTCTATGCTCGACTGCCAACCCTGCGATTTTGATTGTAATTCGGAGGAATTATGGGATTTATCTATGAAGAGACCAACCATTATGGCGTCGAAGCCATTGTTGCCCTGGAGCGATACTGCACCCCGTCGGACGAAAAAACCTGCACCGCCGCCACGGAGGCCACCCGCATCTGCGAGACCTATGGCATTCCCGAGCGGGAGCTGCTGCCGCTGGTGCGGCCGCTGGCTGCGGCGGAGGAGTACATGCTGGAGCACCTGACGGCGGACCGGGATGCCCTGCAATTTCTGTTTACCCCCATGGCCGGCAACACCTGCCTGGCCTGGAGCCTGGTCTGGGACTATATCCAGGCGGGGGGGGAGCCAGTCTATAAATATACAGGACATACAGAGCAGCAGCGTATGCTGGACGTGGCGGCCATTGCCGTCCAGTATCAGGAGGGAACGCTCTCCGTGCCGGAACGGCTGGACTCCACAGACCAGTTCATCGACTATATGGACCGCTCCGGCATCCCGGCAGCGGACAAGTGGCGGTTTCTGACGCTGTTTGCCCACCTGGAGTTCTACGAGCAGACAGCCTGCCGCATAGCAGCAGAGGCGGCGGCTCTGCTGCAAAAATGCATGGACAGCGCCGAGACCCATGAGCTGCTGGCCCTGACCGGCAGTGCCTGGGTTCTGCGGAAAAAGCGTGTCCGGTAAACGGAAAGTTTTTCTTTACAAACGTCCCCGTTTGTGATATCGTATCAGAGTACGCTGCTGTGCGTACCATGCCCCTTGCCTTAGTCCCGCGGATGCTCTGCCTGTCCCGGCACTCAGGATGTGGGCGCACAAAAAAGAAAGGTGGAAACACAACTATGATGCTGAAAGATCAGAAGACCTCCATCATCGAGGCCAACCGCACCCACGAGACCGACACCGGTTCCCCCGAGGTTCAGGTCGCTATCCTTACCGAGCGCATCAACCAGCTCACCGCGCACCTGAAGGTTCATCCCCATGACTTTCACAGCCGCCGCGGCATGCAGATGATGATCGGTAAGCGCCGTCGTCTGCTGGACTATCTGGCCAAGAAGGACATCGAGCGTTATCGTGCCCTGATTGCCAAGCTGGGTCTGCGTAAGTAAGCTGAAGACAGGGTGGTGTGCCCCGTGCGCACCACCCTTCTTTCACACCATCCCTGCCCGTGTGCGGAGCCGATCAAAGCCTTTAGCAGTTGAAAAAATGCCGGAATCCGGGTATTTTCCGGCACTTTTTCAAGTGCTAAACGGCCCCGGCTCCCATGCGGAAAATTCAAATGAAAAGGAGCCAAACCATGTCTACCATCATTACCCACCGGCAGTTCCCCCACTACCACAAGTACACCATGGACCTGGCGGGCCGCCCCCTGACCCTGGAGGTCGGAAAGCTGGCGGAGCTGGCCAACGCCGCCGTCATGGTCACCTATGGCGAGACCAGTGTGCTGTGCTGCGTCACCGCCGCCGCCCGTCCCCGGGACGGCATCGACTTCTTCCCCCTGAGCGTGGACTTCGAGGAAAAGCTGTATGCTGTGGGCCGCATCCCCGGCAGCTTCAACCGCCGGGAGGGCCGCCCCGGCGAGAAGGGCGTTCTGACCTCCCGCGTCATCGATCGCCCCATCCGCCCTCTGTTCCCTCACGACTTCCGCAACGACGTGTCCGTTATGTGCACCGTCATGAGCGTGGACCACGACTGCTCCCCCGAGATCTGCGGCCTCATCGGCACCTCCGCCGCCCTGGCCATCTCCGACATTCCCTGGAACGGCCCCGTGGGCGCTCTGAAGGTGGGCCTGGTGGACGGCAAGCTGGTGTTCAATCCCACCAGCGAGCAGCGCAAGGTCAGCGATCTGGACGTGACCGTTGTGTCCACCGGCAAGAAGGTGGTCATGATCGAGGCCGGCGCCAACCAGGTGCCCAACGACGTGATGTTCGAGGCCATCCGCATGGCCCATGAGGAAAATCAGAAGCAGGTGGCCCTGATCAACCAGATGGTCTCCGAGATCGGCAAGCCCAAGTTCGACTATCCCCATGCGGACTTCGACGAGGAGCTGTTCCAGAAGATCGTGGATGCCACCATGGACCAGGCCAAGGCCGCCATGGATACCGACGATAAGAACGTCCGGGAGGCCCGCTGGAACCAGCTCATCGAAAAGTGGCACCAGCTGTTCCTGGAGGACTATCCCGAGATGGATAAGTACCTGGAGGAGATCACCTATAAGTTCCAGAAGAAGATCGTCAAGGCCTGGCTGCTGGAGGGCCACCGGGTGGATGGCCGCCAGAGAAACGAGATCCGGCCCCTGGCCGCCGAGGTGGGCGTGCTGCCCCGGGTCCACGGCTCCGGCCTGTTTACCCGGGGTCAGACCCAGGTGCTGAGCGTGGCCACCCTGGATACCCTGTCCGCCAACCAGAAGCTGGACACCATCTGGGAGGAAACCGAGAAGCGGTATATGCACCACTATAACTTCCCCGGCTACTCCGTGGGCGAGGCCAAGCCGGCCCGCAGCCCCGGCCGCCGGGAGATCGGCCACGGTGCTCTGGCAGAGCGGGCCCTGCTGCCGGTGATCCCCCCGGTGGAGGAGTTCCCCTATGCCATTCGTGTGGTCAGCGAGGTGGTATCCTCCAACGGCTCCACGTCCCAGGGCTCCATCTGCGGCAGCACCCTGGCCCTGATGGACGCCGGCGTGCCCATTTCCGCCCCGGTGGCCGGCATCTCCTGCGGCCTGATCCAGGACGACGACGGCTCCTTCACCACCTTCATCGACATTCAGGGCGTGGAGGACTTCCACGGCGAGATGGACTTTAAGGTGGCCGGCACCAAGAAGGGCATCACCGCCATCCAGATGGACCTGAAGAACGACGGCCTGACCATGGAGATCATCAAGAACGCGCTGGACATCACCTACGATGCCCGCGTGCAGATCCTGGATCAGGTGATGCTGCCCTGCATCGCCGAGCCTCGCGCCGAGGTGAGCAAGTACGCTCCCAAGATGCTGACCATGCACATCGACCCCGACAAGATCCGCGACGTCATCGGCAAGGGCGGCTCCGTCATCCAGAAGATCGTGGCCGAGTCCGGCGCCAAGATCGACATCGACGACGAC
>OHRU01000350.1_pt1 | contig 18599 bp, 13 predicted proteins | sample 1578491 | NCBI WGS metagenome assembly OHRU01 (sample SAMEA3879565, study PRJEB24766) | human gut metagenome | biome: human-associated habitat; feature: feces | place: USA | collected 1985/1987 | reverse complement strand
CTGCGTTACCGTCTGACCGCCGCCGGTATCCGTGTCAGCATGGACGACAGCGACCAGTCCGCCGGCTGGAAGTTCGCCCAGTACGAGATGAAGGGCGTACCCCTGCGTGTGGAGATCGGCCCCAAGGATATGGAGAAGGGCCAGTGCTGCATCGCCCGCCGCGACACCGGCGAGAAGACCTTCGTGCCGCTGACGGAGCTGGAGAGCGCCGTGCAGAAGCTGCTGCAGGACGTCCACGACAACCTGTACGCCATGGCCTCCAAGAATCTGGAGGACAACACCTTCGACATGACCTCCTGGGAGGAGGTCAAGGAGATGGCGCAGGGCAAGGGCGGCTTCGCCCGTACCAAGTGGTGCGGCAGTCTGGAGTGCGAGCTGGCCATGAAGGAGAAGGCCGGCGTGTCCAGCCGCTGTATGCCGCTGAAGCAGTCCGGCACCGAGGGCAAGTGCGTTATGTGCGGCAAGCCCGCCACCACCGACATCTACTGGGGCGTGGCGTATTAAAAGAAGCATAAAAAGAGAGGTGACGCGGAGCGTCACCTCTCTTTTTTTAATCAAATACAAGCGCTGTGTGGTCACAGATCTCCCGGATCTTGGCTTGCAGGCGCTTCAGATCCTCGAAGGTCTCCGGCTTTTTCCGGGGGTCGCGGAGCAGGGCGGCGGGGTGGTACAGCGCCATCATCTGAACGCCGTCCTTCTCAAAGAACTGCCCATGCTCCTGCGTGATCTTGAAGTCCTCGCGGATCAGCTCCATAGCGCTGATGCGGCCGAGGCACACGATGATCTTGGGCTGCATCAGCGCGAGCTGCCGGGACAGATAGCCGCGGCAGGCGTCCTTCTCCGTGTTCAGCGGATCCCGGTTCTGGGGCGGACGGCACTTGACGGAGTTGGTGATGTAGATGCGGCTTCTGTCCAGCCCGATCATGGCCAGCATATCGTCCAGCAGCTTACCGGCGCGGCCCACAAAGGGCTCGCCCTGCGCGTCCTCGTTAGCGCCCGGCGCCTCGCCGATGAACAGCACCTCCGCGTCCTCGGCGCCTACGCCGAAGACCACGTTCGTCCGTGTGTCCGCCAGCGTGCAGGCGCGGCAGTGCAGACATTCCTCCCGCAGGGCTTCCCATTCCGTCATATTTCGTTCCTCCTGTATCATCGGTGCCTCCGCCGCGCAAACTACGAAAAATCACAGGCGGAGGATATCGTATGCGTTTCTATTGGTTCTGGCTGTTTCTGCTGTACAGCTTCGGAGGGTATGTACTGGAGAAGCTGTATGCGGCGGCGCGCCGTTCGCCCCATCAGGTGCGGAAATGCTTTCTGCTGCTGCCGCTGTGCCCGGTGTACGGCCTTGCCGTGCTGGCGGTGCTGCATCTGCCGCCGGACATGACCGGCACATTCTGGCGTCTGGCGCTGTATGGCGGCCTGACAGCCACGGCGGTGGAGTACGTCGTCCACCTCCTCTATGAGCGGCTGCTGGGCGTTCTGTTCTGGGATTACAGCGCCACCAAGATGGATCTGAACCGCCGGGTCTGCGTGCCGTTCGCGCTGGTATGGGGGCCGCTGGCGGCGCTGACTGTGCGATATGTCCATCCGTGGGTGTCGGCGCTGGCGGCGCGCATCCCGCCGGTCATCACGCTGGCGGTGCTGCTGGTGTTCGTGGCGGACTGCTTCCTGTCCGCCCGTGTGCTGCGCCGGGGCGGGGATATCGATCTTCTCTCCCTGCGCCGTCTGGCGTCGGCGCTGCGTGCCGCTTAGAGCTTAGAGGTGAGCCACTGACCGATGTCCTCAAAGATCTGCCGCTGCTGCGCCTTTTCATTGAGGATCTCGTGGCGCAGGCCGGGGTACAGCTTCAGGGTGCAGTCCTGCACACCGGCGCGGCGGAACTCCTGATACGTCCGGCGCACGCCATTGCCGCAGTCTCCCACCGGATCCTTTTCGCCGGCGACGAACAGCACCGGGATACGGGGATCCATCTGCCGCAGGTTGCTGAGCTTCTGGTTGAAGCGGATGCCCGACAGCATCTGCCGGAACAGACCCACCGTGGCGTCGGCGCCGCACAGGGGATCGGCCATGTAGGCGTCCACATTGCCCTCGTCGGCGGACAGCCAGTCACAGCTGGTGCGGTTGGGAGCGAACAGCTTGTTGTAGGCGCCGAAGGCCAGATTCGTCACCAGATCGCTGGTGCCGTTCTCGCCCACCACAGCGCCCACGGCCTTGGCGACCGCCATGCCGCCGGCGATGACCGCCTTGGGCTGCCAGCCGGTACCCATGATGACGGCGGCCTTCACGGTGCCGGGGTAGCGGATGAGGTAGGTGCGGGTCAGGAACGACCCCATGCTGTGGCCCATCAGCAGGATGGGCAGCCGGGGATACTGCTCCCGCAGCCGCTGGTGCAGCAGATGGATATCGTCCACCACCGTCTCCCAGGTGGCCCCGTCGCCGAAATACACCGGCACGGCCCCCTCCGGCAGGGACTTGCCGTGGCCCAGATGGTCATGGCCCGCCACAAGGATGCCCTGCTCATTGAGATACCGGGCGAAGCCGTCATATCGCAGGATGTGCTCCGCCACGCCGTGGGCGATCTGTAAAACGGCAATGGGCTCCCGGTCCGCCGGGGCCCACTGGGCTCCATGGAGCCGGGTGTGCCCGTCGCTGGAAAGAAAGGTAAATTCCTGGAAATCGGTCATGGTAATTCCGTCCTTCCTGTGCTATAATCATCTATATTATCATACTCTGATACAAAAAGAAAGAGGAGACTTCTATGGGAACGTACATTCTGGCGCTGGACCAGGGAACCACCAGCTCCCGGGCCATCGTGTTCGACCGTCTGGGCGACATTGTGTCCAAGGCCCAGTATCCCTTCCGCCAGCTTTATCCCCAGGCCGGCTGGGTGGAGCATGACCCCATGGAGATCTGGGAGACGGAGCGCAGGGCGGCGGCCCAGGCGGCGGAGGGCCTGGAGGCGGACATTGCCGGCATCGGCGTCACCAACCAGCGGGAGACCACCATTCTCTGGGACAAGACCACCGGCAGGCCCGTGTACAACGCCATCGTGTGGCAGTGCCGCCGCACGGCGGAGCTGTGCGAGGAGCTGAAGCGCCAGGGGCTGGAGGAGCGCATCCAGTCCGCCACCGGCCTGCTGATCGACGCCTACTTCTCCGCCACCAAGATCCGCTGGGTGCTGGATAACGTCCCCGGTGCCCGGGAAAAGGCGGACCGGGGGGACCTGCTGTTCGGCACGGTGGAAACGTGGCTCATCTGGCAGCTGACCGGCTCCCATGTGACGGACTATTCCAACGCCTCCCGCACCATGCTCTTTGATATCCACCGCCTGTGCTGGGATGCGGAGCTGTGCGAGCTGTTGGGCGTCCCTATGTCTATTCTGCCCCTGCCTGTGTCCAATAGTCAGGTGTACGGCCTGGTGAAAAAGGGCATTCCCGGTTTGGAGAAGCTGGCGGGCACGCCGGTGTGCGGCGCGGCGGGGGATCAGCAGGCCGCCCTGTTCGGCCAGACCTGCTTCCGCCCCGGCGAGGCCAAGAATACATACGGCACCGGCTGCTTCACCCTGATGAACGTGGGCGAAAAGCCCGTCCGCAGCCGGGCGGGCCTGGTGACGTCCGTTGCCTGGCAGGTGGAGGGACGCACGGCCTATGCCCTGGAGGGCAGCGTTTTCAACGGCGGCAGCACCATTCAGTGGCTTCGGGACGAGCTGCACCTCATCGACTCTGCCCCGGAGTGCGACCGCCTGGCGGAGTCCGTGCCGGATTCCGGCGGCGTGGTGGTGGTGCCGGCCTTCACCGGCCTGGGCGCGCCCTATTGGGACATGTACGCCCGGGGGGCCATCCTGGGCATCACCCGGGGCACGGGCCGGGCCCATGTGGCCCGGGCGGTGCTGGAGTGCATCGCCTATCAGGTGACGGACCTGATGCTGGCCATGCGCCAGGACGCCGGCTGCGACATCACCGCCCTGCGGGTGGACGGCGGGGCCAGCGTGTCGGATATCCTCATGCAGCTGCAGGCGGACCTGCTGCGCATCCCCGTGGACCGGCCGGAGATGGTGGAGACCACCGCCTTCGGTGCGGCGGCTCTGGCGGGGCTCAGCTGCGGCGTGTGGAGCGGCCTGGAGGAGCTGACCCGCCTGCGCCGGAGCCAGCGGGTGTTCCTGCCCACGCGGCCCCAGGCGGACTGCGACCGGGACTACCGCCTGTGGAAGCGGGCCGTGTCCCGCGCATCCGACTGGATTGAGCATTGACAAACCTACCGCGTTGGTGTATACTTATCATGATTAATCAGATTCTGAAAGGAGATCATTGCTATGCCGTTTTCTGAAGACCTGACCAAAAAGGCGCAGCAGGTAGCCGGCGCCGCTGCCGAGAAGGCCAAGGACCTGGCCGGAACCGCCACCGAAATGGCCAAAGCCGCCATCGACACCGCCAAGATGAACATGGAGATTCTCTCCGAGCAGCGTGAGATCGAGAAGAACTATCGCGCCATCGGCGAGTGGTTTGTCTCCGAGTTCCAGGGCGAGGTGCCCGATGCCGTGAAGGATGTGGTGGCCGCCGTCAACGCCTCCAAGGAGAAGATCGCCCATCTGGAGGCCTCCAAGAAGAAGGAGACCGCCCAGGAGGCCGAGCCTGTGGAGAAATCCGACGACGCCAAGACCTGCTCCGTCTGCGGCACCGTGTCCGACAGCAACTTCTGCCCCCACTGCGGCGCCCCCATGGGCAAGTAAGCGAAGGCAAGCTGCCGAAAAGACGTATCCTCAAAAGGCTGTGTATCAAAAAGCCGGACGCATCCGCGTCCGGCTTTTGCCGCCTTTAACGCACCTCGATGGCCCCCACCGGGCAGCTGTCCGCCGCCTCCTGGGCCGCCAGACGGCATTCCTCCGGCACTGGGCCGCTGATGGCCCGGGCGGGCTCCCCGGGCTCCAGGGTGAACACGTCCGGGCACACCGCCGGACACAATCCGCATTGGATACACGTTTTCGCATGGACCATAGCCTGCATGATTTCCCCGCTCCTTTCCGATGATTTGCCTGTAGTATGCCCCGAAGCGCCGGAATTCATGCCGTCTGCCTTGCCCGGGGCAACAAATCATGCTATACTGACACATATGTGCATATAAGGGAGTGTATTTCCATGTCTGATACCATCGCCGCCATTGCCACCGCCCCGGGCCCGTCGGCTATCGGGGTGGTGCGCCTGTCCGGGCCGGGGACCCGGTCCGCCCTGGACCGGGTGTTCCGCCCGAAAAACGGCCGTCCCATGTCCCGGCAGGAGCCCCGCCGCCTGGTGCTGGGAGACGTGCTGGATCGAGAGGGCCGGGTCATCGACAGCGCCCTGGCGGTGCTGTTTCCCGGCCCCGGCAGCTACACCGGCCAGGATTGCGGCGAGCTCCAGTGTCACGGCAGCCCGGTGGTGCTGGATGCGGCGCTGGACGCCCTGTTTGCCGCCGGAGCCCGCCAGGCCCAGGGCGGCGAGTTCACCCGCCGGGCGTTTCTCAACGGGCGGATGGATTTGCTCCAGGCGGAGGCCGTGGCGGATCTCATCGACGCCGAAACGGCCCAGGCGGCCCACAACGCCGTGGGCCAGCTGGAGGGTGCCCTCAGCCGCACCGTCACGGAGATCTACGACGGCCTCATGGCCATCGTCTCCCGGTTTTACGCCGTGGTGGACTATCCCGACGAGGACATCGGCGACCTCCAGCGGGAGGACATGCTGGATACCCTCCGCCGGTCGGAGGACCGGCTGGAGGAGCTGCTGGCCACATTTTCCCGGGGAAAGCTGCTGAAGCTGGGGGTTCCCACGGTGATCCTGGGCCGCCCCAACGTGGGCAAGTCCTCCCTGCTCAACGCCCTGCTGGGCTATGACCGGGCTATTGTTACCGACGTGGCAGGCACCACCCGGGACACGGTGGAGGAGAAGGTCCGGGTGGGCCATGTGCTGCTGCGCCTGTGCGACACGGCGGGCATCCGCGACACGGCGGACGCCGTGGAAAAAATCGGCGTGGACCGGGCCCGGGCCGCCGCCCGGCAGGCGTCTCTGGCCCTGCTGGTGCTGGACGGCTCCCGGCCCCTGACGGAGGCCGACCGGGAGGCTATGGCCCTGGCCCGCCAGGTGCCCAACCTGCTGGTGGCGCTGAACAAGGCTGACCTGCCCCGGGCCGTGGACATGGGCCGTCTGGCCGACGATTTCGACAATGTGGTGTCCCTGTCCGCCCGCAGCGGTCAGGGCGTAGACGTTTTGTGCGATGCCATCCAGGCTCTGTACCCCGCCGGGGAGGGCCGCCCGGGGGAGCTGCTGACCAATGCCCGCCAGGCCGACGCCGTGTCCCGGGCACTGGCTGCCGTGCGCAGCGCCCGGGGAGCGCTGCACACCGGCATGACCCCCGACGTGGTGCTCACCGACGCAGAGACAGCCCTGGAGGCTCTGGGGGAGCTCAACGGAAAGCACATCCGGGACGACCTGATCCAGACGATTTTCTCCCGCTTCTGCGTGGGAAAATGAGCCCGGAGGGAACGCTGTTTTCCGTCCCGGCCTGTCCCGCCTCCGTCCTGGGACAAAACCCGGCCTTTCCCGGGACAAACCGCAGATAATCGGGACGGCCATGACGGACCGCCCGATCCGGTGCCGCGGCCTTCCACAGCGCCGGATTGAGCGCCGACGGCTTGCAATTTTCAACAGGCCGTGCTATACTGGTCCCATCGGAATATCCGGGGGAGTTTTTTGCCCGGCGCCGAAAAAGAGCATAGAGGATCGGACGGTCTGTCCCGCACGGGCGGGACAGGCGGAATGGGGTGAAAATCCCCGCGAGTGGGTCACTGTGAAGCCGGCTTGGGCCGGATAAGTCAGATACGCTGGCCGCCCGATCCGGCACCTGCCGCCACCGGGTTTGCCGCGCCGATCCTGCTTATAGGAGGGCCCGCACCCGTACTGCCGCGGCAGTGCGGGCTCTTTTTTTGCTGCGGGAAGGGAAGCTCTGCCGGGAGAAAACCAAATTTTAAGAAAGGGAAGAAATTATGAAGAAAAGAGTTCTCTCCATGCTGCTGGCGCTGATCATGGTCCTGGGCCTGATCCCTGTCAACGCCTTCGCGGCGGGCAAAACCGTCTCCCAGTATTTTGACGGGCTGCCTGTGACTGCGGACCCGGGCACCGGCACCACGGCCTGGAAGGTCGGCACCAAGGATGGCCAGGAGGTCCTGCTTTCCGGCAGCGCCGGAAAGAGCTATTCCACCAGCACCCTGACCCTGACCTTTACGGAGGACAGCCACCTGTCCTTTGCGTACAAGGTCTCCTCCGAGGCCAGGTACGACAAGTGCACCATCAAGCTGGGCAGCACGATTCTCGTCGACGGCGAGAGCGGTGAACAGGACTGGAAGGGCCTGGAGGTGGACGCCAAAAAGGGCGATAAGCTCACCGTGGAATACAAGAAGGACAGCAGCGGCGACCAAAATGACGACTGCGTCTATCTGCGGGGCTTCTCCGCCGGTGAGGCGCTGACAGTGACCTTCCACGCCAACAACGGCACGGAGGACACCGCCACCCAGAAGATCTTCGGCGGCCAGGGGACCCTGATGGCCAACCCCTTCACCTGCGCCGGCAAGATCTTTGCCGGCTGGGCCACCGCCCCCGACGGAACCGTGCAGTATGAGGACGGCGCGGCCATCACCCTGGACAAGGCTCTGGACCTGTACGCCGTGTGGGCCGACGCCTATACCGTGACCCTGAAAAACGGCCAGGACGTCTATGCAACCGTCCTGGTGCCCCAGAACACGGCCATTGGCGGCCGTCTGCCCGCAGATCCCGCCAAGAAGGGCCATACCTTCGGCGGCTGGTTCAGCGGCGAGACGCAGCTGACGGCGGAGACCGTCATCACCGGGGACGTGACCTATGAGGCCCGGTGGACGCCCATCACCTATACCATTGCTTTCACCGCCAACGGCGGCCAGGGGCAGATGGACGCCGTGACGGCTGCCTATGACCAGGAGCTGACCCTGCCCAAGAGCACCTTCACCTACGCGGGATACAGCTTCCTGGGCTGGGGCAAGTACAACAGCTCCTCCTCTGCCAGTTATGCCGACGGGGAGACGGTGAAGAACCTGGCTGACCAGCAGGACAAGACCGTCACCCTGTACGCCGTGTGGCGCGGCCTGCCGGTGAAGGTGACCCTGCACCTGAACTATGACGGCGCGGAGGACATCACCCGCACCGGCGTGGTGGGCAGCAACTATAACTATATCCTGGACGCCGACGGCCGGGTAAAGTTCAGCACCGTGGAGGACCCCCAGCGCACCGGCTATATCTTCGACGGCTGGTACGATGCGGCAGAGGGCGGCAGCGAGATCGCCCTGTCCTATAAGCTCACAGCGGAGGACGCCGAAAACGGCTTCCATATGTACGCTCACTGGACCAAGGGCATCACCGTCCACTTCGACGGCAACGGCTACAAGCAGTCTCTGGCGGACAAGACCGTCACCCCGGACAAGGTCTATTCCAGCCTGCCCTATCTCAGCAAGAGCTACTATCCCGACAACAAGGCCCTGGACGGCTGGTATGTGAAAAACGCCGACGGCTCCTTCGGCGAGGCCGTTACCAAGGACACCGTGTTCACCGGCGACCAGGTGACCCTGATCGCCAAGTGGCGCGACTATCAGTACATCATCAAGTACAACGTCAAGTATTCCGACAAGAGCACCACCACCGGCACCATGGCCGATCAGACCGCGCCCTTCGGCCAGGATGTGACACTGACCCGCTGCGGCTTCAGCCGGGAGGGCTATGAGTTCGCCGGCTGGGCCGAGAGCTCCTACGGCAACGAGGTGAAGTACCTGGACGGCGCCGTCATCAACCGCCCCTTTGAGGAGGGCGACTATTGGGACGACGGCAGCGAGGACGGCGAGACGTATAACCTCTATGCCATCTGGACGGAGAACAAGTCTCCCGAGCAGAAGGAGGCCGAGGAAAAGCTGGCCGCCGCCGAGGAAGCCATCTCCGGCACCTATAACCCCAAGTACGGCACCGATACCAACGCTCTGACCATGATCCGGGCCAAGCTGACGGCAGCCGGCATCACGGACATCACCGTCGCCATGAAGGAGGCCGCCTACAGCAGCTGGAACTATGTGGGCATCGCTGCCGACGGCACCATCCAGTATAAGTGGAATGAGAAGGGCTCTACCCCTGCCGCCTCCGGCACCGTGCGCCCCACCCTGGTGCTGACATACAAGGACACCGCCTATACCAAGGACAGTGACCAGTGCCTGTTCAACATTCCTCTGGACGAGGAGAAGGCCATGGCCGCTCTGAACACCGTGGCGGACCGCATCACCCCGCCTGAGACGGTGGAGAGCGCCTCCGACCTGACCAGCCTGCCCAAGTATCCCCTGAAGGCCGGCGTGGACGAGGGCACCGTGGACTACAATGACGGCGGCAGCCAGGAGCTGTGGACCACCGCCTCCTGGACCTCCGGCAACAGGGCCATCCTGTCTGTTACGGAGTCCAACTCCGCCATCTTTGCCCCCTACAAGGCCACCGTCACCATGCCCAGGAATGACACCACCGTCACGCTGACCCTGAAGCTGGTGTACAACGGCCGGGAGGACCTGACCGTTACCAAGGTCTATACCATCCTCTTTAAGGGCACCGACAGCCCCCGGCCCGTGGATTATCAGGCCCTGCTGGAGACTACCCTGCGGGAGACCGGCCTGACCAATCCCCGCAACGGCGCGGCCATCAACACCGGCAGCGTCACCTCGGATATCCAGTTCCCCACCACCACTGATTTCCGCACCTATGCAGCCCGGGACTATCACCAGGATTTCGACGGCAAGTATACCCCCATTCTGCTGTGCACCAGCGATGAGAATGTGGTGGTGTCCGCCGATCCCACCATGGTCAATGTGGCCCGGATGCTGACGTATCAGCCGCTGCCCGGCCAGGGAGCCAGGACCGTCACCGTTACGGTGAAGATTCTGGACCGCCCCAGCGGCTCCGGCAGGGATTACGGCTCTATGCCGGTGCTGGCCAGCAAGGACATCGTCCTCACCGTTCAGCCCATGCAGCAGAGCGATCTGGACGCCGCCTTTGCCTTTATGAAGAAGGTGTGCACCGAGGACGTGTACTGGGAGGGCATCCGCAACGCCAACACGGACCGCGGCAATGTCACCGGCGATATGCAGTCCTTCATCGAGATCGTCCCCGACGGCGACGGCTACCGGTTCATCCGGAACATGAACGACTACAATATGTGCGGCGTCAAGGCCGACAATATCCCCGGCTGGTACGCGGCCCAGAAGTACCGCTGCTTCCGCTCCAGCAACAGCTCCGTGGTGGCCCACGAGACCCTGCTGGTGACCCAGCCCCAGTACAACACCCGCGTCACCGTCGACAGCGTCCTGACCTACACGGAATACGCCAAGTATTACGAAAAGTTCCGGAATGACCCCGCCTATGCGGAGTTTGCCAAGTTCTATCAGCAGCCCATCTCCACCACTGTCACCGTTGCCGGACGGGACGGCGAGGATCCCGGTCTCCTGCCCTTCGACGTGACACTGAATGTGGAAGGCAGCAGCATAGAGCCTGCGTTCCAGGATCTGACCGGGGCCAGCTATCGCTGCGCCAGGACCGACAACCGCACTGCGGCAGACGTGCTGTTTGCGCTGCTGAGCCAGAACAAGTATGACTATCAGGGCAGCGGCTATTATGTTACCGGCATCACCGATCCCAACGGCGTGACCCTGTCCTCCGGCGACAAGCGCTTCGGCAGCTGGTCCGGGTGGCTGTTTACCGTCAACGGGGAGATGCCCATTCTGCGCTATGAAAACGGCGAGCCCATCTATGCCACTCTGGACAGCTACTATGTGAAGAAGGACGATGTGATCCGTCTGTACTATGTGGCCTGCCCCACCGCCGACGGACATCACATCTGGAATGACGGCGAGGTTACCAAGGCGGCTGCCTGCACCGAGGACGGCGAGATGACCTACACCTGCACCATGTGCGGCGACCAGAAGACGGAGGTGATCCCCGCCACCGGCCACGCCTGGGGCCAGCCCGTGTGGAGCTGGAACGGAGTGGAGAGCGCCGCCGCGACCTTCATCTGCACCAATGATTCCTCTCACGTTGAGGTGGAGAACGCCGTGATCACCAACGAGATCACCACGCCTGCCACCTGCACCACGGACGGTGTCCGCACCTACACGGCTGCTGTGACCTTTGAGCAAAAGACCTATACCGCCGTCAAGACGGAGGTCATCCCCGCTACCGGCCACGATACCCAGGTTGTGGGCGCTGTGGCTGCTACCTGCACCCAGGACGGCTATACCGGCGATGAGGTGTGCAAGACCTGCGGCGAGACCGTGAAGAAGGGTGAGATCATCCCCGCTACCGGCCACGACTATAAGGACGGCAAGTGCACCGTCTGCGGCGCGACGGACCCGGATTACCGGCCGGAGCAGCCGGAGAATCCCGGCCAGCCCGAAAAGCCCGAAAAGCCGGAGCAGCCGGAGAATCCCGGCGTCAAGACCGGCGACAGCGGCGTGCTGCTGTACATGGGCCTGATGACCGTGTGCGCCCTGGGCGCATGCCTGACGCTGCGGCGCAGAAAGGCTCGCTGATAAATCTCTTTTTCACAGACATCCGGGGGGCCATTCAGGCACCCCCGGATGTCTCTATTCGCGCAGTATGTCTGTTGTGTGGAAGCAGTCACAGGTATTTATCCCGATATTCGCTGCGTGTGCTGCCGACGCAGGCTTTGAACACTCTGGAAAAATGGCTGGCGGAGGAAAATCCGAGATAGGACCCGATAGCGGTCAAAGATTTATCCGAATAGCGGAGGAGGCGTTTTACTTCCTCCGTTTTTTCCTTCAGGATGAAATCCGTCAGGCTCTCGCCCGTCTCCTTCCCGCAATAAAATCCTCTGTTACAGACCTGCGGTCTGAGCAGAAAAAAGCGAGTGTCCTCACAGCTTTTCAAATGCTGTAAGACCACTCGCCATGGTACGGGTAGTGGGACTCGAACCCACACGCCTCGCGGCACAGGAACCTAAATCCTGCGTGTCAACCAATTCCACCATACCCGCATGCACCGCAAATTATACCACACCCCGCCGCCGGGGGCAAGGGGTCCGCAGCAAATCCCGGCGGTACTTGCAAAATTCCCTGTCATGCGCTACACTGTACCCAAACCCAATGCAAAGGAGATACGCTATGTTTCAGGGATACAGCCAGGAAACCGTGGATTTCATGTGGGGCATCCGCTTCAACAACGAACGCGGCTGGTTCCTGGCCCATAAGGACGATTACCAGCAGCACCTGCTGGCCCCCACCCGTGAGCTGGGTCAGGCCGTGTACGACGGTCTGGCGGCAGCGCTGCCCCATGAGCCGCTGATCCTGAAGGTCAGCCGCATTTACCGGGACGCCCGGCGGCTCCACGGCCAGGGACCCTACAAGGACCACCTGTGGTTCTGCGCCCGCACCGGGGACCAGGACTGGACGGGCCGCCCGGCCTTCTATTTCGAGATCGCCCCGGACTATTACAGCTATGGCATGGGCTTCTGGGCCGCTTCCGCCGCCACCATGACCCGCTATCGCCAGCAGATCGACCGGGACCCCAAGACCCTGGAGAAGCTGGTGCGCCAATTTGACCGCCAGCAGGTCTTTCAGCTGACGGGACCGGACTATGTCCGCAGCAAGGGCCAGGTCAGCGACCTGCTGCGCCCCTGGTACCAGAAGAAATCCCTGACCCTGGCCCATGAGGTCCCCCTGGACGAGAGCCTCTACTCGCCGGCTTTCGCCGCCCGGGTCACGGAGGACCTGAAAACCCTCCTGCCCTTTTACCGGTATTTTGCCGCCCTCTGCGCCGCGGCGGAGTAAGCCTGGAGCCGTGAGGCGATCCAAATCTCTTTTTGACAATTTGACAAGCGTAAGGCGGCGCCCGCAGGCGCCGCCTTGCTTTTTTATCGCGTCACGAGGCAGCTGCTTCGCTTACCACGCTGCCGGAGCTGTCCAGCACCACCCGGACGGTGCCGCCATGCAGCTGGTCCTCCGGGATAAACACCCGGCCGCACTCCTGGCTGCCCGCCTCAAAGATGGCCCAGATCCCCTGGAATCCAGGCTGATCCGCAATTCCTGTCAGAACTTCCAGATTGGTAATCGGCATACTATACTGCTTTCCGTATACCAGGGACGTTATGTCGTCTACCTTTCTGTGCGGCTCGGTGAAGCCACCACTGAAAAAGTAACGTTTTCCATCCTCGTCTGTGGCCAGCCGGAAGTTCACCTCCGGCAAATTCCCCTGATACTCCGATTTCAGCACCAGGTCAAACGAGCCATCAAAAAGAGCAGGCTCCGAATCGGGCTCGGGAGACGGATCCGGCTGGACCTGCGCCTGCTTCCCGCATCCTGCCAGCAGTGCCAGCAGGGTCAGAACCGCCAGGCACACCGTCCAAACACGTTTTGCTTTCATTGCTCCTTCCTCCTTTCCGTCTCTATTAGGGCTTCTTGATCTCCTGCCATATCAAAACCGATATATCGGCTGTCGGATACTATTATATCAAATAAAGCAACTTTGTCAATAGGAATAATCATATTTTCGTTTCTTATTTATTCACATTATATAAATATGTATGACGCAGCGTTTCTTTTACAAAAGCTTTACTTGACGCGGGCCGGCGGGCCTGGTATAATACTTTCAATTGATACCACCGTGAGGGAGTAATTCCACCCCGGCTTCGGGGTTAGGCAGCTTCGTCAGAACGGCGCGCCCGCGCCCGGACTGCTTTGAAAGAATGAGACTCATGCATAGGCTTTGGCCTGTGCATGAGTTTTTTTATTTCCCCGGGTGGGCAGAATCATTAAGAGGAGTGATCGTATGCACAAGGAATATGCCCAGACCGCCGATCAGGTCCTGTCGGACCTGAAAAGCGGCCCGGAGGGCCTGTCCGCCGCCCAGGCGGAGGGCCGTCTGGCGGAATACGGCCCCAACCGTCTGCGGGAGGCTCCCAAGGCCACCCTGCTCCAGCGGTTTCTGCAGCAGCTGCGGGACCCCATGCTGCTGATCCTGATGGCCGCCGCCGCCGTATCCGCCGTCACCAACTACCTGTCCCATGAGCCCTTCACCGAGGTGCTCATCATCCTGGCGGTGGTGCTGCTGAACGCCGTCCTGGGCGTTATCCAGGAGAGCAAGGCGGAGGCTGCTATCGAGGCCCTGCAAACCATGACCGCCGCCACCAGCAAGGTCCTCCGGGACGGCGCTGTGGCGGAGCTGGAGAGCAGCCGCCTGGTGCCCGGCGATGTGGTACTGCTGGAGGCCGGAGACGCCGTCCCCGCCGACGGGCGGCTGCTGGCCTGTGCCTCCCTGCAAATTGAGGAGGCCGCCCTCACCGGCGAAAGCGTCCCCTCCGCCAAGTCCACGGATCCCCTTACCGGCGACGTGTCCCTGGGGGATCGCCGGAACATGGCCTACATGGGCTCCACCGTTTCCTATGGCCGGGGCCGCATGGTGGTCACCGCCACCGGAATGGACACGGAGATGGGCAAGATCGCCGGTGTCCTGGCCCGGACGGAGCAGGAGGAGACGCCGCTGCAAAAAAAGCTGACCCAGCTGGGCAAGACGCTGTCCTGGCTGGTGCTGGGCATCTGCGTGTTCATTTTCGTGTTTGACCTGCTGGTGGCCGGGGACTTCTCCCTGTCCGGCATCCTGAAGACCTTCATGGTGGCGGTGTCCCTGGCGGTGGCCGCCATTCCCGAGGGCCTGGCCACGGTGGTAACGGTGGTGCTGAGCATCGGCGTCACCCGCATGAGCCGGCGCAATGCCGTGATCCGCCGCCTGACGGCGGTGGAGACGCTGGGCTGCACCCAGGTGATCTGTTCCGACAAGACCGGCACCCTGACCCAGAACAAAATGACCGTGGTGGACCACACCGGCGACGCCGGGCAGCTGGCTGCCGCCATGGCTCTGTGCAGCGACGCGGTGCAGAACCCCGACGGCACGGTCCGGGGTGAGCCCACCGAGGCCGCCCTGGTATCCTTCGCCGCCCAATGCGGCCTGCCCAAGCCCCGCCTGGAGCAGGACAGCCCCCGCATTGCCGAGGCCCCCTTCGACTCCGGCCGCAAGATGATGTCCACCCTGCACAGCACCCCCGACGGGGTGGTGCAGTATACCAAGGGCGCGCCGGATCAGGTGCTGGCCCGCTGCACCCACTATTGGGAGGGCGGACAGGCCCTGCCTATGACGGAGGAGCGCCGCCAGGCCATCCTGGCCGACAACCACCGCATGGCGGCCCAGGCCCTGCGGGTGCTGGCAGCCGCCAGCCGTCCCTGGCCCGGCGGCCTGCCGGAGGACGTCTCTCCCCGGAGCCTGGAGCAGGACCTGTGCTTCATCGGCCTGGCGGGCATGATGGACCCGGTGCGGCCCGAGGTAAAGGACGCCATCGCCCAGTGCCGCCGGGCAGGCATCCGCCCGGTGATGATCACCGGCGACCACAAGGACACTGCCGTGGCCATCGCCCGCCAGCTGGGCATTCTTACGGACCCCTCCCAGGCCCTTACCGGCGCGGACCTGGACGCCCTCAGCGATGAGGAGCTGACCCAGACCGTGGACCGCTACAGCGTCTATGCCCGGGTCCAGCCGGAGCACAAGGTCCGCATCGTCACCGCCTGGCGCCGCCGGGGCGCTGTTACCGCCATGACCGGCGACGGCGTCAACGACGCCCCGTCCATCAAATCCGCCGATATCGGCGTGGGCATGGGCATCACCGGCACCGACGTTACCAAGAACGTGGCGGACATGGTCCTCTCCGACGACAACTTTGCCACCATCGTGGGAGCCGTGGCCGAGGGCCGCCGCATTTACGACAACATCCGCAAGGCCATCGCCTTCCTGCTGGCCAGCAACATGAGCGAGGTGCTGGGGGTGTTCACCGCCGCCCTGCTGGGCTTCACCCTGCTGAATCCCGTGCATCTGCTGTTCATCAACCTGATCACCGACTGCTTCCCGGCCCTGGCCCTGGGCCTGGAGCGCCCGGAGCCGGACATTATGGACCGCCCGCCCCGCTCTGCCAAGGACGGCGTGTTTTCCGGCGGTCTGGGCTTCGACATCGCCTATCAGGGAGTGCTCATCACCGTTATCACCCTGATCTCCTATCTCATCGGCCACTGTATGGAGGTGGGCTATTTTGAAATGCCCCGGGGCGTCTCCCCGGACGGCATGACCATGGCCTTTTTGACCATGAGCATGTGCGAGATTTTCCACAGCTTCAACATGCGGTCCCAGCGCCGCAGCGTGTTCACCCTCCGGGGCCACAACCGGGTCCTCTGGGCCGCTATGCTGGGCTCCCTGGTCCTGACCACCGTGGTGCTGGAGGTGCCGCCCATTGCTGCCGCCTTCGGCTTTACTCCCGTGGGCTGGGCGGAATACGGCATTGCCCTGGCCCTGGCCGTGCTGGTGATTCCCGTGGTGGAGCTGGTGAAGTTCATCCAGCGCCGCCGCGCCCGATAAACAGACAGAACAGGCCCCGGCGCGGTGCGCCGGGGCCTGTTTGCCTGTTTCATTTATTTCTGCCGTTCCAGGCAGGTCTGATAGGTGTCCCACAGGTCGTCGTTCATCTCGAACACCGTGCGCCCCAGGCGCACGCCCTTGGCCGTCCGGCTGTGCAGGCACACGGCGCACAGCTCGTCCTCCTGGCTGCACCGGCCATAGGCCAGCAGCGTCCTGGGGTCCTTCCGGGCCCACTGGCCCAGCGTCACCGTCTCGCCGCAATAGGGGCATGCCGTCTCCGTCAGCGCCGGGTCCACCTGGGCTTCCGCCAGAGACGCGTATTCACGCCCCTGCACCAGCCCGGCCTTCCGGTCCTCCGGATAGCCCACATAGCGCAGGCGGTACTCATCCATGCACCCGTCCAGGTCCATCCTTCCGCAGATCTGCACGGTGTTCCGTGCATCGTTCAGGGCATCGTGGGCCCGGTCCGGCGTCAGGTGCAGCAGCTCCATAGCCCGCTCCAGGGAGCATTGCCGGTCGTCCCGCATGATCTCGTGGCCGAAGATCCGCTGCAAATCGTAGCAGCACGGCATCTCCGCATCCATTCCGTGCATCAGCAGGTTGTCCATCAGCACCGGAATGTCGTCCGGTCCCCAGGTACACAGGCAGCAATCCTCGCCGCACCACTGGGTAAAATCTGCATAGGCCCGGGGAAATTCCGGAGCGTTTTCCAGGTCCTGGGCGCGTATCTTTGTCAGACGCACCACATCCCCATTCATGTGCGGGTAAAACCGGGGACGGATAAACGTCTTGAAGCTGCCGGTTTCCCGGAACTGCTCATCCAGCCGCAGGGCCCCGATCTCGATGATCTCCGAGTCGAAGAAAAACGGCTCCCGGATGGTGCTGTCCCGGTCCAGAGGCTGATTCCACTCCAGGTCCAGGACGATATACGAAAATTCAGCCATTTCTGGCAGCTTCAATGGCCTTGCCTTTGCGCTCAGCCTCCTGGTACTGCTCATCGGCCTGGTGGATGGCATCTGCCACCAACTGGTCCGCCACGGACTTCAGGTCCATCTCCAGCACCCGGTCAATGACCTGCTGCTGCTTCTCCTCTGCCACGCCGTAGATGGTCATGCTGCAGGACAGGAACCGGCGCAGCTTCTGCTCCATGGTGAAATTCCGGTCACACTTCCGGGCCATAAAGCTGCGCACCATGCCGGAGGTAGCCAGCTCCAGCTCATAAAAATCCTGCCGGGTATACTGGGGATGCGCCGCGCCGAACAGCTCCACCAGCTTATCCGTTGCCATCTGATGGATGTAGTTGGCCGTGGCTGCATAGGAATAGGAGGAGACATACAGCTCCCGCAGGGCCTCGGACTTCTCGGCGATATACATCTGGATCGACGGCTCCACGGCGTAAAACATTTCAGGCTCATAGCCCTCGCCCAGCAGCCGAGCGGTAATGGCAAACTGCTTTTCATACATCCACTTGGTCAGCTTCAGCAGCAGTGCCTCCTTGTTGGCAAATACCGCAAAAAATGCAGATGACGACATACCGGCTGCCTGCGCTATGCCTACGGTAGTCGTCTGCTCATACCCGTTTTCCAAAAACAGTTTGATGGCCGCATAGATCATCCGGCTTTCCCGCTCGGCGATCTTGGGCTGTGCTCCTCTCGGCATAGTGTCCTCCTTCATGTCGGTTGGTGTTTGTTTCCGTCCTGCTATTGTATATTATTTATGCGCATATACTGTATTGAGGTTAGGGCTGTTCCCTACTCAATTAGTATTTTAACACACTTCTTGCTGTTTTTCAATGGACGACATAGAATTTTTATAAATTCTTTTTTTATAACATATTGTGCGATTTTATCTTGACACAGCCATATATTGTGGCATGTATGCCATCTGCCTGTCCTTCGCACATGCACAGCCCGTTCAATTATGTCTGCTTATCGAAAAATAGAGCAGCACCCACCGATTCCAATGGATGGAATCGGTGGGTGTATATACATGTGACTATGCAGCCATTTTCCAGTTATTTACTTGATGATCTCGCCGGCGGCCTCCTTGGCCCGGATCTCCTTCATGGCGTCCTTGTGGCTCAGGTTCACGCGGCCCTTCTCGTCGATC
>OHRU01000344.1_pt1 | contig 18910 bp, 14 predicted proteins | sample 1578491 | NCBI WGS metagenome assembly OHRU01 (sample SAMEA3879565, study PRJEB24766) | human gut metagenome | biome: human-associated habitat; feature: feces | place: USA | collected 1985/1987 | reverse complement strand
ACAAAAAGCACTTATATTTGCCCGAAGAAAAAGAGCAAAGAGTTAAATCAATAAACTCAGTAAAACAAAAGAAAGTAATTATGAAAAAGAGTAATTTGAATTTGGCTGCAACCGTAATGATTTGTGGCGCATTTCTTTTCAGTTCTTGTATCGGTTCTTTTGGACTGCATAGTAAACTGGTCAGCTGGAATCAAGGTATTGGTACCAAGTTTGTAAACGAACTGGTTTATTTGGCATTCAATATTATCCCGGTATATGGCGTTTGCTATCTGGCCGATGCGTTGGTCATCAACTCCATCGAATTCTGGAGTGGTTCAAACCCTATGGCCAGCATTGGTGATGTAAAGAAAGTAAAAGGCGAAAACGGTGACTATCTGGTAGAGACACTTGAAAACGGTTATTCTATCACCAAGGAAGGTGAGACTGCTTCTATGGAGCTCATTTACAACAAAGAGTTGAATACTTGGAATGTTGTTGCCGATGGTGTCAGCACAGAATTGCTGCAAATGAACAATGACGGCACTGCACAAATGACCCTTCCGAACGGTGAGGAAATGACAGTGACGCTGGATGCCCAAGGTGTGGCAGCAGCACGTCAGGCGACGATGATTGGCACGTACTACGCTTTTAATTAATGGAAAATTGAAAATGGAAAGTGGCTGGTACATAGATGCCCAATAAGCATTTCTCACTTTCCATTTTCAACTTTCATTAGAACGGATATCCCACAGCAAAGTGGAAAGCAAAATCGCGGCTGAATTTAGGATGAATAATGGGATAACGGTCTTTTTTCTTTTCATAAGCCGGATTGATGGCCTTCATACCTCCGTCGAAACGCAATACAAAGAAATCCAGGTCAAGACGCAATCCCAAACCATATGCCACGGCAATCTGCTTATAGAACTTGTCAAATTTAAACTGACCTCCCGGCTGGTCTTTATAATCCCGTATTGTCCAGATATTCCCGGCATCTACAAAGAGGGCTCCTCTGAATTTCCAGAACAACCGTGTGCGGTATTCAATGCTGGCATCCAGCTTGATGTCTCCCGACTGGTTCATGAAGTTATTATCGCCGGGGAAAGAACCGGGCCCCAAATCACGTACAGACCATCCGCGCACACTGTTGGCGCCGCCGGAGAAGTAGCGCTTCTCAAATGGAAGCATTGTTGCATTGCCGTATGGAATGGCAATACCGGCACCAAAATGAAATGCCAATGAATTGCGGTTGTCAATGACCAGATTCTTGGCAAAGTCAAAATCGCCTTTCAGGTATTGGGCAAAAGGAATGTTCAACAAAGTGTATTCTCCCGATGCATTCTTTTTCATTCCTCCGAGCTTTGCCACAGCATACAACAAGTTACCTGCCGATTCAAAATTGAGGCGGATGGTATAGGAATTTCCGATGCCGGAATTATTCATCAATGCCCTTCCGGCGCTGTTGTAGATATAGCTATAACCAGTGCGGACAATAAAACGGTCTTCATAATTGTATTTGAGGATGTAGTTTTCGTCTTTCTCCAGATAATCCTCTTTAAATGTCTGGTCTATGCTGGGCATATACAGATAATTGATGTCCAGCAAATCAATGCGATGCTGCGAACGCTGTTGTTGTACTCCCCATTTGTAGCTCCATCCGGCAGATGCTACAATGCGCGTGAATTCGGGTCTCATCTGGTAGTTATATTGCAATCCGAATTCTGTAGTAGCCCTTATCCTCCGCTTGAAATCGCTGGATACAAAGGGAAACATAAACCGTGGGAAGTTGATGGTTGCTTCCGCACCTAATTCTATGTAGTCTTGATTCAAGGAGCTCTGCAAACCGGACACAGCCTCGTATGCCCCACGTAGCTTGAACATGAATGTTTCGGAACCTTTGAACATGTTGCGGTGCTGAAAAGCCACCGAAGCGGCAGCTCCCAAATCGCCGGCAGAGTTTGTGCCTTCCACCTCAAAAGATACGGACTGATGCTTACCTCTGGTCAGCATCACATAGGCGTTGAGCTTTGCACTGTCACTCTGTTGCACTTCAAAAAAACGGATATTGGTATATTTCAGGGCTTGCAGGCGTCCGTAGTTGGAGTAGGTACGCTGCACGTTCTGCTCGTTATAGAGAGTTCCCGGAGTGATGCGCAGATTGTTGGTCAGCACTTTGGGGCGCAGATAAAGCTTGTCTTTGTAGTAGATGGGAAAGCCTTTGTAATGCAATGAATCATTTACCTCGATGCTGTTCTGGGTGGATGCCTGCAACACATTATAATCGGTAATGAAACTCACTTTATTGATAGTGTATTGCCGGTGATTCTGCGGCGTATCCTCGTTATGCTGTCTGTATGGAGCCAAATGCAGTGTCAAATCTACCAGATAAGAATTACGGACAGTATCCGCAGTATAGGATATGTACTCTTTATTGAACTTGTAATATCCATTCTGAAGCAGTTTGTTTGTGATGCGCTGGCGTTCTGCATCCAGTACATTGACATCAAAATACATGCCTTCGGATAATAAGGTTACTGCGGAATCCTGCCGCATGTATTCCTTTATTTTACTGTCCTGGATATCATATTTCAAGGTACGAACTTTATAGGGCTTGCCGGTTGTCACCTTATAGACCAACTTCATCTTTTTCTTCTTGACTTGGCGTACCGGTTCCACCAGGGCGCCCATATAGCCCATATTCTGCACAGCCTTAGTGATTTCTTCCCTGGTCCGGTTGGTTTCCTCCTCACTGTATATGACCGGGGCATCACCTAATTTCCTCAATGTACGGTTTATCCAGCGTGTAGAGTCCCGTCCGGACCAGTTGTAGACATACAACTGGGTCTTTATCAGGCTGAACCACTTCGCATTGGGATTCTGGCGGATGTACATGGAGAGATTGGATGGTTTTACTTCCTTATTATCAGTATGTATGCGCACTTCATCCAGCAAATACGAGCCGTCCGGCACATATTTGGTAGAAGAACAGGAAGCCAACAAAAGTACGATAGTAGTAAGTATCGCGTAGCGGAAACCTTTATTCATACCGAGTCATTAATTGCGCATAAACAGCTACAAATATACTTGTATTTTTTTGTTCCCGAAATAAAAAACGCCGGAAGAGTGCAGAGTTTTTGATTATATTGAAATAATCACGTATTTTTGTCAAATGATAACATGTGTGTCCTATGGCATTAAGTAAAAATCGCATTAAATATATCCACTCGTTGGAGCAGAAAAAGAACCGGAAGGCCGACAAGGTATTTCTGGCAGAAGGACCTAAACTCGTAGGGGATTTGTTGGGACATTTTCCTTGTCAGTTCTTGCTGGCAACTTCAGAATGGCTTTCCCGGAACCGCCCTCTCTCCACCGTAACGGATGTCACGGAAGTATCGGAGGAGGAACTTTCGCGTGCCAGCCTGCTGAAAACTCCCCAACAAGTGCTGGCTGTGTTCCGGCAGCCGGATGAGGAGACGGATATTTCCGTCATCAGTCACTCCCTCTGTCTGGCTTTGGATGATGTGCAAGACCCCGGTAACCTGGGAACGATTGTCCGCCTTGCTGATTGGTTTGGGATAGAGCATATTTTCTGTTCGCCCAACACGGTGGATATCTATAATCCCAAAACTGTGCAGGCCACGATGGGAGGTATCGCACGCGTCAGACTGCATTATACTCCCCTACCCGAGTTCATCCGCTCACTGAAGGATATTCCCGTTTACGGCACTTTCCTGGACGGAGAGAATATGTACGGACAACCGCTTTCGAAAAATGGGCTGATTGTGATGGGTAATGAAGGAAATGGCATCGGAAAAGAAGTGGAGGCACTCATCAACCGCAAACTATACATACCGAATTATCCCGCCAGCCGTGAGACCTCGGAGTCATTGAACGTGGCTATTGCCACAGCAGTAGTTTGCGCTGAGTTCCGGCGCCAGGCTGCATTGTAGTAAAATCAAAAGGAAAAAACAACCAGGGAATCAAATAAGGCAATTCTTCCTCGATAACTGGAGGGATTGCCGTCAGTATATTGCAGCACGTATCAAAATGAGGATAGTCTGTTTCCACCTCCGTAAGCAAAGCTATGACTCCCGGTAGCCATTCCGTATTCTCCACCTCTTCTGTCAATGGGAAGATACGTGATACACATTGTCCTTCACCTATCTCCACCACATATTGTTTCAGATAGCCATGCCCGGGAAGAAACAGAAAATGGGAAGCGTAGCGTTTCATGCTTTCGGACGGGGACGTATGGTTCTGGGAGTCGTGGTATTTTCCTGCTCCTGAATTTCCAGAGGTTTCAATTTCTCAGGTTTTCCGATACTGTCTTTGCGAAGGGAGTCTGTCGCCTGCTGAAGGCTGTCCTTTGGGGCAATGACCAAGCTGTCCGTGGCGTGATAGCGCATCAGTGAGATACGGTCTGCCAGCAAAGGCTGTGGAGTCTCCTGCTGCGGATAATAGATGAACCCGCGTATTTCCTTGATTTCTCCTAAAGTATCGGCAAACAAGGTGAGCGTTTCCACACCTGTGTCTTGTACTTTCCGAATGGCACTGATGACACTGTCATTCTTTTCGTAAAGAACCTGCATCGCCATCAACGGAGCATGTATGCTGTCCGGTGCACCGTTGTGGAAACGGAAGCGCACGCTCCAGCGCAGCGTGTCACGGTCGTGGAAATTGGTGTCTGATGGCAACGTAAACGTTATCTTGTTGTCCAGGGGCATACCCGTCAACTGATAGATATGCTGCCATATCCACACGTCGATACTGTCTCCGGGAAGTGATTCTTTCGGCTTGTTGTCACGCAGGGCAATCAAGTGGTTGATACCGTCTCTCTCGGCTTTCAACCGTACATTCACTTTCTCGTAGATTTTGGTAAGTACTTCCGGGTTACGGGCAAACCAGACCATAGAAGAGTCAAAATCGGCCTGAGTAATGCCATATTTCTTGAAAACCGATTCAATGTATAGCACCCGCTTATAACTTTCGTTATACGGCACTTCTTCACCCATAGCTTTGGCTATGTGATAATCATAAAGCACGTTTTCCATCTTGGCATCCGGAAGGACGGTCTCAGGTCTTTTCACCTTACAAGCCGTCAGACTGAACGCCAGAAGGACTACGCTACACCATTGAATTCGATTTATTCCTTTCATGATTTCTTTATAGCAGCATGATAGGCATCATTGAAGTCCTTGCCGTAGAACAACAGCAAAGCAATGATACCGCAACTGATTGCTGCATCCGCAAAATTGAATATCGGGCTGAAGAAAATGAAATGTTCTCCGCCGACAAACGGCATCCATGCGGGCCAGTTTGTATCAATGATGGGGAAATAGAACATATCCACCACCTTGCCATGGAACCACGGGGCATATCCCCCTCCTTCAGGCATGAAGGAGGCTATCTGCGAATGGGTGCTTTCGTTGAACAGCACGCCATAGAACACACTGTCGACAATGTTTCCCAAGGCTCCCGTCAAGACCAAAGACACACAGACGATAAATCCGGTCTTCATGCCTTGCTTCACGAACTTGTACAGAAACCAGCCAATGACCGTGACTGCAGCAATGCGGAACAAGGTCAGGAACAGTTTGGCGAATATTTCCATACCGAAAGCCATACCACTATTCTCGGTAAAGTATATATAGAACCAATCCGTAATCCGGATACTCTCATGCCAGTACATGTGGGTCTTTATCCAAATCTTGATAATCTGGTCTATAACCAATACCGAAAATATAATAAGGCAGGCTATCCGGCCCTTCGTAAAGAATTTACCCATTTTTATTTCTTGCCGTTGTTTTTAGCTTCGATGCTCAAAGTGGCATGGGGCACTGCACGAAGGCGCTCTGCCGGTATCAGTTTGCCGGTTTCGCGGCAAATGCCATATGTTTTGTTCTCAATGCGCACCAAAGCAGCCTGCAATCCTTGGATGAACTTCAACTGGCGTTGGGCCAGACGTGTGGTTTCTTCCTTGGATAAGGTGTTGGCACCTTCTTCCAGTACTTTGTACGTAGGAGATGTATCGTCGGTGTCATTACCGTCTGCACCCGTCAGGCTGGCCTTTAACAGTTCATAGTCACGTTGTGCCAACTCTAACTTCTCCATAATGATAGCGCGGAATTCTTCCAATTCAGCATCTGAGTATCTAGTCTTTTCTGCCATAACTTTTACGTGTTAATCAGGGTTAGTATTTAATTATTCTTTCACAACGCTCACGTACAGCGAGAAATCGTCGAAGTTCAGTTCTGTACCATTTTCTACGTTGTCTGCCAGCGTCAGTGAAGTTCCTAAAACTTGGTTGCGAATATAGTCATTATATTCATTTACCGCATCATCTGTTTGAGGATTTTTTGATAATGTAATCTTTATTTTATCTGTTATCTCAAAACCGCTCGACTTGCGGATATTCTGAATGCGGTTTACCAGCTCGCGTGCAATACCCTCACGGCGCAGCTCTTCGGTAACGGTAACTTCCAGAGCCACGGTCAGTTTGCCCTCGTTGGCAACCAGCCATCCCGGAATATCCTCACTGAAGATTTCCACATCTGCCGTTTCAATCACGGCTTCTGCACCGTCCAGATTGAACGTATAAGAGCCTTTCTTCTCCAGCTCGGCAATGGCTTCCTGGGACATTTCTGCCACAGCAGCAGCCACGGCTTTCATCTGCTTACCGAATTTCGGTCCCAGCTTCTTGAAGTCGCATTTCACTTTCTTTACCAGTACACCGGCAGCACCGTCCACAAACTGGATTTCTTTCACATTCACCTCGTTCATGATAAGTGCTTTCACAGCCTCGATGTGTGCACGCTGTTCTTCATCCACTACCGGTATCATGATACACTGAAGCGGTTGGCGGACTTTAATGTTCACCTTGCGGCGCAGTGCCAATACCATGGAAGTGACGTCTTGTGCCATCTGCATGCGGACTTCCAATCCCTTGTCTATCATTTCCTCCTTATATTCGGGGAACTTGGCAAGGTGTACGGAAACCACATTGTCGCGTCCCGTAGCTGCAATCAGGTCGGAATAGAGCATATCAGCATAGAACGGAGCGATGGGTGCCATCAGCTTAGCCACGGTTTCGAGGCATGTATAGAGTGTCTGGAATGCAGAGAGCTTGTCCTGCGTCATACCACCGCCCCAGAAACGTTTGCGGTTCAGGCGGACATACCAGTTGGAGAGGTTGTCGTTCACGAATTCGGAAATGAGACGTCCTGCCTTTGTAGGCTCGTATTCATTGTAGCAGGTATCCACGTTCTTCACCAGCGTATTCAGCACGGAGAGAATCCAGCGGTCTATCTCGGGACGTTCCGTCATGGGCACGTCGGCTTCCTTGTATTCAAATTCGTCAACATTGGCATAGAGGGCGAAGAATGAATAGGTGTTATAGAGTGTTCCGAAGAACTTGCGGCGCACCTCTTCCACGCCATCCACATCGAACTTGAGATTGTCCCACGGAGAGGAGTTGGTAATCATGTACCAGCGCAACGGGTCGGACCCGTATTTCTCGATGGTCGAGAAGGGGTCTACGGCATTGCCCAGACGCTTGGACATCTTGTTACCATTTTTGTCGAGCACCAAGCCGTTGGAAATGACAGCCTTATAAGAAATACTGTCGAACACCATTGTAGCGATGGCGTGCAACGTGAAGAACCAACCGCGTGTCTGGTCCACCCCTTCGGCGATGAAATCGGCAGGATATACCTGGTGGCTATCCAGCAGTTCCTTATTCTCGAACGGATAGTGTATCTGTGCATAAGGCATGGCACCGGAATCGAACCAAACGTCAATCAAGTCCGTTTCGCGTTTCATCGGCTTGCCGTCTTTAGAAACAAGGATGACATCGTCCACGTAAGGACGGTGCAAGTCTATCTTGTCGTAATTCTCTTTGGTATATACACCCGGCTGGAAGCCCTTCTCCTTGTAAGGATTGGACTGCATCAAGCCGGCAGCTACGGATTTCTCTATTTCGTTGTAAAGTTCTTCTACAGACTCGATACACTTTTCCTCGCTATTGTCCTCTGTACGCCAGATGGGCAGCGGAGTACCCCAGTAGCGTGAACGGCTGAGGTTCCAGTCATTCAGGTTTTCCAGCCACTTGCCGAAACGTCCCGTACCGGTGCTTTCCGGCTTCCAGTTGATGGTCTTGTTCAACTCTATCATACGTTCTTTGCAAGCGGTGCTGCGGATAAACCAGCTATCCAGCGGATAGTACAATACGGGTTTGTCCGTACGCCAGCAGTGCGGATAATTGTGTACATGCTTTTCTATCTTGAATGCCTGGCGGGCGGCTTTCATCATCATGCAGAGTTCGATATCCAATGATTCGGCAGCTTGTGCAGCCTGCTCATCATACTTGCCGTCTACAGTGAATTGAGGGTCATAGGCATTCTTTACCCACTTGCCCTGATAGTCTTTGTAAAGGTCTGCATTGACACATGCCTTTACAAACTCCTCGTCCAGTTCGTCAATCAAGAAGAACTTACCGGTGAGGTCTACCATCGGGCGGGTCTCACCCTTCTTGTTTATCATGAACAAGGACGGTATACCTGCAGCGCGTGCCACAAAAGCATCGTCCGCACCAAAGGTCGGGGCAATGTGTACGATACCCGTACCGTCTTCAGTCGTCACATAGTCACCAGAAATTACACGGAAACCTTTGTCGCTGGGAGTCCAGCTACCGTCTTCGGCAACGTCTATCGGTTTCACCCAAGGGATGAGCTGTTCGTACTCCATACCTACCAAATCGGGGCCTTTGTACTCACCTACTATCTTGAAAGGTATCAGCTTATCACCCGGCTTATAATCCTCTAATGCAATGCCTTCCGCTTTTTTGTTGAAGTGAGTGTAGAGCAGTGCTTTTGCCAAGACAACAGTCATCTTCTCACCGCTATATCCGTTGTAAGTCTGTACGGCCACGTAGTCTATCTTGGGACCGACGCAGAGCGCAGTGTTGCTGGGCAACGTCCACGGAGTAGTGGTCCATGCCAGGAAGTAAGGAGTTCCCCACTCTGCCATTTCCGGTTTCGGATGCTTCATCTTGAACTGTGCCACCATGGTCGTGTCTTTTACGTCACGGTAACATCCGGGCTGGTTCAACTCGTGCGAGCTGAGTCCGGTTCCGGCAGCAGGAGAATAAGGTTGTATGGTATACCCTTTATAAAGGAGTCCTTTCTTATAGAGCTGTTTCAGCAGCCACCACAAGGTTTCGATGTAGCGGTTGTCGTAGGTGATATACGGGTCCGTCATGTCCACCCAGTAGCCCATCTTGTGCGTCAAGTCTTCCCATTCCTTGGTGAACTTCATGACGTCCTTGCGGCAGGCAGCATTGTATTCTGCTACGGAAATAGTCTTGCCAATATCCTCTTTCGTAATGCCGAGTGCTTTTTCCACACCCAGTTCCACGGGCAGTCCATGAGTATCCCATCCGGCCTTACGCTTTACTTGGAACCCCTTCATCGTTTTGTAACGGCAGAAAATGTCCTTAATGGAGCGAGCCATTACGTGGTGAATGCCCGGCATACCATTGGCCGAGGGAGGTCCTTCGAAAAATACGAAAGAAGGACAACCTTCACGTTCTGTCATACTCTTGGCGAAAACCTGGTTTTCGTCCCATTTCTTCAACACTTTTCCGTTCACTTCGGAAAGGTCGAGCTTCGAATATTCGGCAAACTTCTTACCCATCTTGATATTTACTATTTGACAATTTACAATTTACGATTGAAGATACTCTTGATAGGCATTTGGTACGTCAAAAGCTACCTTCTCCATTTTAAGGGTGCAAATTTACAAAAAACTTAAATACAAGAGACTTTTTAAGAACAAAAAAATATGCAGGTACGATTTTAAAAAATATTCGCTCACTCAACACTGTCCCTCTTTTCTCTTTTCCCGAATTAGTACATAGAAGTGCATCTGTAGATGTCGTTTGGGGCAATGCAGGGTTCCCTAAGCAAAAAACGACAAAAAACGCAGAATTTGCCAAAACCTACCCCCTGAAAACTACGTTGAAAACAACAAATGAGAGGGCTATTTTGCTGAGTTCAACAAATGGTATGTAGAATTCTGCGAATGCTATTGCCGCAATCAGCAATAAGCGTGCAGAGAACAGCATGGGAAAGAATAATAAAGTATTATATTAAAAGAAATAATAATAGCATCATCAGCGGATAGACTTCAACTGTTGCTGCTGTAACTATAATGCAAGGTGAAATAATTAAGGTAATGATTCACCACTCCGAAACAATCCGATGTCTCATCGAAAGAGAGAAAGTAATACATCAGGTTTTCGGGTTCTTTCTTTTGGGTCAGGATTTCGTCCACATAGGCAAGAAAGGCGTTTTTGATGCTGTTATCGTTGTAGTAGTCTGCCAACTTTGCCAGTTTACGTTCTATGGGTTTGTTATGCTGCAATTGCATGGCAGATTTCGAGCGTTCAGGCTTCACATCTCCGGTCAGTCCCCCATCATTATAGTATTGGCGGCGCTCGTCATAGACTTGGCTCAGCAGTTGATAGATTCGGGCGGCAGCCTCGTGATTTATGGCGGAGGCAGGCTTCAGTTGTTCTTCCTTGCTCTTCTTCTGCATAGTGGCGTGGTAGGCAAAGTAGAGGATGAAGTCACGGAAGAGCGTGGTTTGGGGCATGATGATTTCTACCAGGACATCCACGTCGGCAAGTACACTGAAGTCCACGGAGTAATAGCGGACACGTCCACGGGTGACGGAATTGACCTTTATGTCGGTTTTCAAGAAGCCCAAGGCCGAGAATTGCTTAATGATGACTTCCTGCCGGGTACGGCGGATACGGGTTTCTTCCTCTACACGCGCCTGGGAGTAATGGAAAGGCTTGTATTTAAAAGAAATCTGTTTTACTGTAAGCCAGTCGAACAGAATCAGCTCGTCGGGAGCCAGACGGTAGTTAAGTAATCGCAACACATTGATGCAGAGAGGTATTTCGGGAGCAGAGAGAGCTTTCTTGGCCATTTTCTGTTTTTTAGAATAAAAGTTTTGTAAAGATACGGATAAACTATGGAATTACCATCCGAAATGCCATACTTCATCGTCCCGGATGCCACACTTCAGCAGCTGAAATGCCACACTCCGTTGTCCGAAACCTATGGCATTCCGGACGATGAAGTGTGGCATTTCGGAGAATAAGGTGTGGCATTGGAGGCAACCGAGTGTGGCATTCGGGAAAGTCATCTTTTCATCTTCACCTCGTACAAATCGCCTCTCCGGTCTTTCAGGTTGCGTACACTGCCGTAGGTATGCAGTTCATTCAGCAAGTCCAGATCCACATCCGACACAAGAATCATTTCGGTATTCGGAGTGGCTTCCGCACGCTTGCCGTCTGTGGGGAAAGCGAAGTCGCAGGGAGTGAACACGCCGGACTGGGCATACTGGATGTCCATGTTGTGCACGCGGGGAAGATTGCCTACACTGCCGGCTATCACTACAAAGCACTCGTTTTCGATGGCACGAGCATGGGCGCACACCTTTACGCGGCTGTAAGCATTCTGCGTATCGGTAAGGAAAGGAACAAAGAGTATCTGCATGCCTTGGTCCGCCATGATGCGGCTCAGTTCGGGGAACTCTACATCGTAGCATATCAGCACGCCTATCTTAGCACAGTCCGTATCGAAAGTTTGGATGGACTTGCCTCCGCTCAGTCCCCAGGACTTTATCTCGTCGGGAGTGACATGTATCTTTTCGTACATTTCATAACTTCCGTCACGTCGGCAGAGGAATCCTACGTTGTATAGCAGCCCGTCTTCCTTGATAAGCGGCATACTGCCCGTAATAATGTTGATGTTATAGCTGATGGCGAGCTTGACGAAACGCTCCTTGATTTCCTCGGTATAGGCCGCCAGCCCGCGGATAGCCTGCGACTCGCCCTCGTTGTTGAATTTTGCCATCAACGGTGCGTTGAAGTATTCGGGAAAAAGGACAAAGTCACTCTTGTAGTCGCTCACGGCATCCACAAAAAATTCCACTTGCTCAAAAAGGTCATCCAGTGTCTTGTAGGTACGCATCTGCCATTGTACCAAGCCTACGCGGACAGTGGTTTTGGGGTTTACATAGTCTTGTGTGGGAGCCTGATAGTAGATATTGTCCCATTGCAGCAGGCAGGCGTAGTGCTTGGACTCCTCATCATTGGGAAGGTAGTTGCGCATCACCTTGCGCACGTGGAAGTCGTTAGAGAGCTGAAAGGTCAGCACCGGGTCGAAGATTTCCTTTTGCTTCACCTTATCTATGTACTCCTTGGGGCGGATTTGATCGGCATATTTGTAGTAGTTGGGGATACGTCCGCCAAACATGATTGCCTTCAGGTTCAATGTCTCGCAAAGTTCCTTGCGGTATTCATACATACGGCGTGCCAGACGCAGGCCACGGTATTGGGGATGGATAAAGACTTCGATGCCATAAAGTATGTTGCCTTTCGGATTGTGGGTGTTGAAAGTCTCCTTGCCCGTAACCTGGGCGTAAGTGTGGTCGTTCTTCACATCATCGTAGTTCACTATGATGGAAAGCGCACAGCCCACGATTTTCTCGTCAACCACCGTCACAATCTGCCCCTCGGGGAAGATGCGTATCAGTTTTTCTATTTGTTTGTGCGTCCAGAACACATCGCTTCCGTCTGAATAAACGCGCGTAAACGATTGTGCCAACTGGTCATAATCTTCAATCTGCAGATTGCGTATCTGCACCTTATTGATTTTCATTGAATCCATAACTTTCTTGCTATTCCTGATTAAAAACAGTGCAAAGGTACGGTTTATCCTTACATGTTATCTTCCCCTCCGAAGATTTTTCTTTCCCATCTTGAACGGATAAGGGAAAAGATACGGAATTGATAACAAAAAGAGGAGGCATTCATCAGGCCTCCTCTTTCCCGTCTTATATGGACAGTTTCAATGACGGTCTTATCTATTGTTTCTTCTATTCTTCCACAGCTTGGTCATGTCTTCCAGTGTCTTGCCTTTCGTTTCGGGAACAAGCTTCCAGACAAACAGAGCAGCCACCACACAGATGATTCCGTATAAGCCATAAGCAAACATGTGCCCGAACTTGTCTCCCATATCTCCCAAACTCATATTGTACATAGGTACGAAGGTGGAAGATACAATGAAATTGAATATCCATTGGAAGGCTACGGCAATGGCTACTGCAGCGCCACGGATGGTATTCGGGAAGATTTCAGCAATCAGTACCCAGCAGATGGGGCCCCAGCTGAACATGAACGAAGCACTGTAGACCATGATGCTGACAACAGCCAACATGGGAGGAAGCCCTGCCACAACGTTGCAAAGAGCTACTCCGAAAGCACCTATCGCCATGCCGATAGACCCCGAGATGAGCAGCGGTTTACGTCCCCATTTCTCGACTGTAAAGACAGCCAGCAACGTGAACAGAATATTGATGATACCCATGATGACGGTTTGAACCATCGGGTTGCCCATTCCCATCGTTTCGAAGATACGCGGTGCGAAATAGAGTACGGCGTTGATACCTACCGCTTGCTGGAATACACTCAGCATGATACCGATAAAGATAACCATCCAGCCATAAGTGAAAAGCTTTTCCGTCTTTTCCTCTGCCGTGGCTTTGATTTGAGACAGAATAACCTTTGCCTGAGCCAAGCCGTTGATACGGCTTAACACCTGGAGTGCCTTATCATCCTTGCCACTCATGGCAAGATAGCGTGGCGTTTCGGGAACAAACAGTACGAGCAACGCAAAGACTCCTGCAGGAACAGCCTCACTGACAAACATCAGACGCCATCCTATCTCTGTGGTCCATGCTGCCGCTTCGGGATTCAGAATCTGGTTGACTCCTTCAATGGCCTTTATCACCGGATTTGAATTCTCGCCCAGAATAAGGAAATTCACGAAGTAAACCACCAACTGGCCGAAGATAATGGCAAACTGATTCCATGATACCAGAGTCCCGCGAATGTTGCTCGGCGCAATTTCCGCAATATACATCGGGCAGATGGCCGATGCCAAACCTACGCCGATTCCTCCCAATACACGGTAGAAATTGAATGCCACGAGCAAGGAATAGGAAGGAACACCATAGTCGAAGAAAAGGAATTCCGGGTAGTAGGAGCCCAATGCCGACAGAAAGAACAAGACGCCGGCTATGAAAAGAGAATTCTTACGTCCCAGATTGGATGCGAAGAATCCCGAAAGAGCACTACCGATGATACATCCGATAAGTGCACTGGAAGAGGTAATGCCGTGAATCGTATCTGTGTAGACAAAATCGGAGGCACCCATAAAAAATGCCTGAAGCCCTTTATCGGCACCGGATATGACTGCTGTATCGTAGCCGAAAAGCAAGCCCCCGATGACGGCTACCAGCACAATAGAGAAGAGGTAGAGTTTACTGCCTTTTTCTGTATAATTCATGATATTAATGATTAATGGTTAATGATTAGCGATTAATGATTAGCGATTAATGATTAATATTGAAACACCTCATGCGCAACTTATTAACCACTAATCACTAAACATTGATCATTATTAGCAGTACATATTCACGATTGCCTCATACAATTCCTGCTTGCCGCTGGTCTGTTTCGGCTCACCGTTGGCTTTTGCGTAAGCTACCAAATCCTCCAGCGTCAGTTTGCCATCTTCAAATTCCTTGCCTTTACCACTGTCGAAGGAAGCATAGCGGTCGGCCAGCATCTTCTTGTAAGGAGACTCTTCAAGCAGTTTGGCTGCACTTTCCAGTGCACGTGCCATCACGTCCATACCGGCGATGTGGGCAATGAAAATGTCTTCCAGGTCGGTGGAGTTGCGACGGGTCTTGGCATCGAAGTTTGTACCGCCATTGCCAAAGCCTCCGTTACGGATGATTTGCATCATTGCCTGGGTCAGTTCGAAGTTGTCAATGGGGAACTGGTCTGTATCCCAGCCGTTCTGGTAGTCACCACGGTTGGCGTCGATGGAGCCGAGCATACCGTTGTCTACGGCTACTGCGAGTTCGTGCTCGAAGGTGTGGCCCGCCAAAGTAGCGTGGTTCACTTCGATGTTCACCTTGAAATCTTTGTCCAGATTGTGAGCCTTCAAGAAGCCGATAACGGTTTCGGTGTCTACATCATACTGGTGTTTTGTAGGTTCCATCGGTTTCGGTTCAATCAAGAAGGTACCTTTGAAGCCGCGGGCACGTGCATAGTCGCGGGCGATGGTCAACATCTGTGCGAGGTGCTCTTTCTCACGCTTCTGGTCTGTATTCAGCAATGACATGTAGCCTTCGCGACCGCCCCAGAATACATAGTTTGAACCTCCCAGTTCGATAGTAGCGTCGATGGCGTTTTTGATTTGGATGGCGGCACGTGCCACAACATCGAAATCGGGGTTGGTGGCTGCACCATTCATGTAGCGGGCATGGCCGAATACGTTGGCAGTACCCCACAACAGTTTGATGCCGGTTTCTGCTTGTTTCTGCTTGGCATACGCTACGATTTCCTTCAAGTTGGCTTCGTATTCTTCAATGGTCTCGGCTTCTTCGCAGAGGTCTACATCGTGGAAGCAGTAGTATTCGATACCCATTTTCTGCATGAATTCAAAGCCGGCGTCCATTTTGTTCTTGGCAGCCTGAACCTTGTCAGCCTCACCGTTCCAGGGGAATTTCTTTGTTCCGCCACCGAATTGGTCACCACCTTCTGCGCAAAGAGTGTGCCACCATGCCATGGCGAACTTCAGCCATTCGCTCATTTTCTTACCCATGATTACTTTATCGGCATCGTAATAACGGAATGCCATCGGGTTCTTGCTCTCTTTACCTTCGAATTTAATCTTTCCTATTCCGGGAAAATACTCTTTTGTTGCCATAAGAATTTAATGTTTTAATGTGAGAATGTGCCAATGACAGACACATTCATCACGGGGTTAATTATTAATTTATTGTTTTAACGTGCTAACGTTTTAATGTGCACATTAGCACATTACCCAGTGTTTCCAGCGCGCATATGCGTCGGCATAAGCCTGGCGGTCTGCCACTTTCGGCTCTATCACCTCGAGCTTCTCAAGCGTGGCAAATGCTTCGTTGTTGTCCTTGTATATGCCCACACCGATTCCGGCGCCTTTGGCGGCACCTACAGAGCCGTCGGTATCATACAGTTCGATGACAGCTCCCGTCACACCGGCCAATGTCTCGCGGAACAGCGGGCTGAGGAACATATTAGCCTTGCCTGCATGAATTTTCTGCACGGGAATGCCCATTTGTTCCATGATGTCGATTCCATATTTAAAGGAAAAAACGATGCCTTCCTGCGCTGCACGGATGATATGCTGTTTGCCGTGCTGGTTGAAGTTGATGCCATGAATGGAGCAGCCTATTTCCTTGTTCTCCAGCATACGCTCCGCACCGTTTCCAAAGGGCAGGATACTGATACCGGCACTGCCGATGGGAGCTTGCGCCGCCAGCAGATTCATATCGCTGTAGGAGATACCTTCGGGAGCAACGGTGCGTTTTACCCATGAATTGAGAATGCCCGTACCATTGATGCACAGCAGAACACCCAGACGGGTTTGCCCGGCAGCATGGTTGACGTGTGCAAAGGTGTTGACACGTGACTTGGGGTCGTAGTTCACCTCACCGTTCACGCCGTATACCACGCCGGACGTTCCGGCGGTAGAAGCAATTTCACCCGGATTGAATACATTCAGGGAAAGGGCATTGTTGGGCTGGTCGCCGGCACGGTAAGTGATAGGCGTACCTTCTTTCAGACCCAGCTCTGCGGCTGCAGCAGCATTGACACGTCCCTGCTCGGAGAAAGTCGGTTTGATGTCGGCAATCAGAGAGGAGTCGAATCCATAATAGTCCATCAGAAAGTCGGCAACCCGGTTGTTCTTGAAATCCCAGAACATCCCTTCGGACAAACCGGACACCGTGGTACAGATGGTACCGCTCAACTTCATGGCGATATAGTCGCCCGGCAGCATTATCTTATGAATCTTTTCGTAAACGGAAGGCTCATTCTCCTTAATCCAAGCCAGTTTGGAGGCCGTGAAGTTGCCCGGAGAATTCAGCAGATGTGAAAGGCAAGTCTCCTCTCCCAATGTTTCGAAAGCCTTTTGTCCGTAGGGCACGGCTCTGGAGTCGCACCAGATAATGGCAGGACGCAACACCTGCTGGTTTTTATCTACACATACCAAGCCATGCATCTGATAAGAGATACCGATCGCCTTGATGTCTTCTGCGTTTACTCCGGATTCTGCCAATACCGCTTGTGTGGCCAGTTTCAAGTTTTCCCACCAGTTTCCGGGGTCTTGCTCTGCCCAGCCGGGCTTCACTGCGATAATTTCCGCTTCAGTCTTGGGGAAGAAGGCAGACGATACACACTTGCCGCTTTCCGCATTTACCAGACTCGCTTTTACAGACGAGCTGCCGATGTCATAACCTAATAAATACATTTCTATCAATATTAAAATGAAAGTGATATGAAGAATTTACAATCCGGCTACCGTCGGATTTTATTGTATATCTTTTTGTCGAAACGGTAGTAGCGTGCCGCCCGGTGGGCCACGCCCTGCTGTTTTTCTTCCAGGGGGACGACATACTCCATCAAGGCAATTTTTTTATGGAAATTGCGTACGTCGTACTGCTTGTCATACACCAGTTCGTACAAAGTGCGAAGCTGGGATGCGGTGAACTTACGCGGCAACAAGTCGAACAGTGAAGACGGGTTGAACTCGACGTACTGACGGACATAGGTAATGGCTTCCTTGATAATCAGGTTGTGGTCGAATGCCAGAGCCTTTATATCCGGCATGGCTACCCAACTGGCTTGATAATTGTCCAAATCACGGTTCAATGCGCGGTCTATCTTCACCAGGGAAAGATAGGCTATGGTGACAATACGCTCCACCCTGGACTGCATGGCACGTTCCAGCCAATGTACATCTCTGGGGTCCTTCGTACGGTTTTTTGAGCCGAATGCCTTGAATTGCATCAGATTGACGTTCTTCAGCCCCGTCAATTCATTCAACACCCGTTTGGCAGCTTCATCCAAATCCTCATCCATGTAAATCAAACTTCCGGGAAGCTTCATATCGTGGAAAATTTCACCTTGCTCCTCACCTACACGTTTTATCAACAGAACTTTTAATTGTTCTCCGTCAAAGCCAATCACTACACAGTCTACTGATATATGATTGTTCGCTAATGGGGTTTTATGTTCCATGTTTTGCATAATATCCATGTTTAAGCGCTGCAAATATAAACAGGTTTTTTGAATATACAAGCGCAGAAAACTTAATTTCTATTATGTTATAAAGCACTATTCTTCAATATGATAGATATCGTACATTTTACAATATCAAAATACGGCCTTATCGTTGAAAGTACAATATGTATTGTTGATAAACGGAAGAATCAGGTAATTGTAGGAAGTACAATAAGAGTGAAGTGCTTTATTTTTAAGGATTTTAGTATACCGGAAGATTAAAAAGACAAGTACCTCTTATTGTATTTTAGTTGAAGTGCTATAAAAAGATTTTTTTCTCATCTATCCCTCTGCTTCCCAATAAACTCCCTTCTCCGAACGGAGGGAGTTAAAATAGCTTATTGCACAAAAATCCTTCGTTTGTGCGGTCAATATCAGAAAAAGCTATACCTTTGCACCACTTTTTTAATTAACTACTAAAACAAGAACAGTATGAAAGCATTTGTATTTCCGGGTCAAGGTGCCCAATTCGTAGGTAACTCAACCTGCTGTATTCCTCCATTCCGTTATCTCCGCACTTTGTATGGGTGATGATTTTAAACCTGAGATGACTGCCGGTCACTCATTGGGCGAATTCTCTGCTCTGGTTGCTGCCGGTGCATTGAGTTTCGAAGATGGATTGAAGCTGGTTTATGCTCGTGCCATGGCCATGCAGAAAGCTTGCGAGGCACAACCCTCTACAATGGCGGC
>OHRU01000342.1_pt1 | contig 18996 bp, 14 predicted proteins | sample 1578491 | NCBI WGS metagenome assembly OHRU01 (sample SAMEA3879565, study PRJEB24766) | human gut metagenome | biome: human-associated habitat; feature: feces | place: USA | collected 1985/1987 | reverse complement strand
TTGTCGCTGGCTGTGGGTGTGCCCTTGCTGGTGCAGGCTGTGCCGGTATATTTGCCGGACTTCCATTCGGCTTTGATGGCCGCATCCTCCATCGTGGACGGATAGAGATAGTACAGCGCATCATTCGTGTCGTTCCAGCTCACCGCCGTCCCGCTGACGCTCCGGCTATCCGAGGGCGCGACGCTGGACGAGACGGAGCCGTGCATCGTATCCATTGACGGTATGTCGCTGGTGGTGGATCTGACGGTTAGCGACCCCTGCATCACCGTGCAGAACGAGGGCTATACCCGCACCTACTGCCTGCGGCTCAAGGAGGCGATGGGATGAAGCGTATAGTATGCTTGCTGATCGCCGCGCTGAGCGTAAGCCTGCTGCTGGGCGGCTGCGGCCAAAACAGCGATCCGTTGGCTATCCGGGAGTTTATCATCGGCGACAGCATCGGCACGGTGGAGCAGCGCGGCAGCGGAAAGGATGCGGAATATGTGATCTGCATCACACTGCCGATAGAAACGGATTTCCAGAACTGCACCGCCAACATTACATTGGCGGACGGCGCGTCCGTCAATGGCGATAGTCCCTGCCTGAAGGCAGATTTGGGCGGTCGCATGGTGCTGGATCTGACGCTGGAACATCGGGATCTGATTATAGAGAATGGGTCAAGCAGCCGTTCCTACGGCTTTGAAATAGGGCTGAGCCGGTAACGGCTCATGATAGAAAAGAGGTGATGCATGTGATTACGGCGTTCCCTGCGCAGAAGAGATCAACAAAAAATTAACAGAAGGAGAACGAACATGAAAATGACGAAGAAGATCTCCGCATTGTTGTTGGCTCTCGTTATGGCGCTGTCTCTCAGCACCATGGCGTTTGCCAACGGCACCACGACGACCACGACCGGGAAAGTAACCCGCACGACCGTCAATTCCATTGACGCCGTGTCCTCCATCACCATTGGCGGCACCACCGCCTATTATGAGAAGGACAGCAATACCGGCGACCAGATCTATATCCGCGCCATGGTGGCCGGCGGCACCGAGAATGGCCTGAAGCGCACCAACGTGGTGATCAACCTGAGCAATGCCGGCGCCACCATCAACGGCGACCTTTCCTTCACGGGTGCGGGCAATGTCCGCACGGCGACGAATGTGAACCTGCTCAACAAGGTCTATACCGTGATCATCAGCACCTCCGAGGGCGGCGTCACGACCAGCAAGACCTATAAGCTGGCTGCCGGCTTGCCCAATGGTGTTGTTGCCATTGCCCCCAACGACCCTCTGCGCATTTCCACACTGGAGTTCGGTGATGTGGGGGCTATGTTCACTGGAACCAACGCGCAGAATCCCCTCATGGGCAATACCGTGTCGAACACGGATAGCAAGTGGACCTTCGTAAGCTACAAAGCCGCTGCCACCATGGCCAGTATTATTAGCGATAGGACTGCGGTTTCTGCCTTCATCGAAGTACCTACCGGAAGCACTGCTTCTGGCGGATGCCTGGGTGAAACGACTGTAAGCGGTGAGGCTGAAGTTACGCTGAATCTCAGTGATGGCGCTCCCTTTGTGAATGTGACAAAAGGTAGCGAGACCCGTAAGTACTATGTTTTTGCCACCGATCCCGGCACTTTCACTGTGAAGTATGGTATCGACTTTACCGAGGCTTTGGCTGATTCCCATTATACCGGCACCGTAAAGACTGCGGTGGATAATCTGTATTCCCAGGCCAAGGAGTTTTTTGGTGTTACTGACGGTCAGACCTACGCTGCTTATGGTGAGCGTATTGTGAATTCCGGCGATACCGTGATGGACATCATGCACAAGTTTGCAGTCAAATATGGTTATACCTCTGAGGTTCCCGCGAACTGCACCTACATGGCAACTCTGAACGGCATCGGTGAGTTTACTTTTGGGCAGTACTCCGGCTGGATGTATACTGATGGCCCCACTTGGGTCAGCGGTGCGGCTGACTTTACCAAGTGGAACACTCCCGCTGTGGGTGGCGCCAGCTATACCCTGAGTGCGGGTGACGAGATCTGCTGGTTCATTTGCTGCGACTATAGGCATCATCCCTGGGGCTAATGCACAGGTAGAAGATAAAAAATGAGCAGTAAGGAGGGCGGGGCTTTCCGCCCCGCTCTCCCTACATTAGAACTGGAGAATGTTTATGAATAAATTGAAGCGCATATTGATTCTCGGCCTGATAGCCATTTTGTGCTTCAGTGTGATCCCGACAACGGTTGCCTATGCGGACTCTCAGCCGTTTTCCATCACAGGAAGTGACGGAACTGCTTATACTCCGGTCAAGACGGACATCAAATATGATCCTGTTGGCGAGATATATCCTACGGTATACTGCCTGCGGGTTCCCGAAGATGTTGCGACCCTGACGATTCGGGCATCGGACATCTATACAACATTACAGTGCGCCTGTAATAAAGGCGGTGCTTCCACGGTAGAGAACGGTGAAATAGCGCTTTCGTTATCCACGAATAACCACACAAAGCGATGCTTATCTACAAAATTAAAAAATATCTCTGGCGTAGGTAAGTATATTGATTCCAGCACGGATGTTACTCATTTGATGCTCGTGAAGCTATATGACGACCAAGCCACGGATATTAGCTACATTCTGATTCAAGCTGGCGGCTCTGTCCCGACAGAGGATACAACGCCTCCGGAACTCAGTTTGGTTGCAGACGGTGTGCAGCGCACAGGAGAAACAACAGCTACCGTTAAATTTACCTCCAGCGAGGCCGGTACAGCTTACTATTCTCTTGTTTCTGCTGACGCTGTGGACACATCCGCCGCTGGTACGGCAATGGTCAGCGGCGAGAATACGCTGAATATTACCGGACTGACCGCCGATGCGGCAACAGTCTATATCAAGGCGAAAGATAGTTCGGGTAATATTAGCGTATCCACGTTGGAAGCTGCGGTTCCGGCCTATGAAACCACTTATGAGATTTATCTGGGCCTTTGGAGCCATGCACAATATTACGATTTGGGCTATCGGGTCGCCAGTGTGACCGCGGACGGGAGACCTCTTAGCATGAGCGGAATAAGTGAGGTCGAATGCAGCGGCGTAAAGGCGGGACAAACGGTCAAGGTCACGCTTTACATTCCGGAGGCCGGTAAGGAGCTGGCGTCGGTTTCCCTGATCACGAATGACGGAAATAAAACGCCGATCAACGTAACCGTTGACGGCACGGAGAACAGCTTCACCTTTACCATGCCGGCGGCCAATGTGCGCACGGCGATCGGTGAAAGATTTACCCTCAAGGATTCTTCGATTGTGCGGTATAGTCTGAAATCGGGTGTTTCCCTGCTGTACAGCAATGTTGGAGATATCGAATCGAACCGTCAAGGCACAGTGATCTTCACTGATTCCAACGGAGTAACGCTGATGCAGGCACAGCCCGGTCAGCAGGTAACTGTGACTGCGCAGCCGGTGCCGTATACGGCAGGCGATGTGTTCCATCGGGAATTTGTGTGTTGGAAAGACATTGAGGGCATCAAGGTCAGTGCCGAGGATCAGCTGAAACCGTCCTTCACGTTTGAGATGCCAGCAAATGATGTCTATTTGTTTGCGGAAATCAATAATGTCGGCACAGAGGTCACATGGAAAACAAATCCTTTGGACGTGACAAATGTCCAACTGAAAGGACTTAGCAGTAACGACAGTCCGTTTGTCTTTGCTGACGGTGCCACACTGAGTGCTATTCCGTTAGGTGAGGACTGGTGGTACCGGTACGAATTCACCGGCTGGACGGTGGAGCGTGATGGAACGACATTGCCGGACTCCGAAGTGAGCACTTCGCTAGTCAACTCCAGCCGCCCGAAGGGGTCGTTCGGCTATGCGACAAAAGTGGAGTTCAAGGCAAGCGGCAAGAAAATGGCCGTTACGGCCAACTTCCTTGAGCGTGCTTTTGCCACCGTTACCGTGGGTGAGAACACCGGCACCTCTCAATATCCCGTTTACGAGGGCCAGAGCGTCATTCTCACTGCTGCCCCCGGCGCGCGCTACACGCTGACCGGCTGGGAGGTCAAGGACACCGACGGCACGGAGATTGCTGTTACACCGGTGGAGGGCAACGCCAACCAAGCCACCTTCACCATGCCTGCCACTGGCAAGAACATCTCCGCAAAGGCGATCTTTGAAGTCGATCCCGACAAGGCCAGCCCCGCATGCGTGCTGGAAGATATGGAGCTGGCCATCCCCAGCGCCACGGTCGAAAACACGGGCACCAGCTACACCATCACGGTCCCGGCCAATACCGACGCGGACACGCTGGCCGCGGCAGTGCTGAAGTTCACCGTTTCCAAGTACGCGGATGTTGTCACCGCTGACGGTAGTGTCTGGCCGGAAGATGGCAAGGCTTGCGGTATGACGCTGGATACGCCGGTCACCTTCACCGTCCGCTCTGAGAAGTGCCGCATTGGGAAGGATGATAACGCCAAGGCGGACTACACCATCACCGTCATCCGCGCCAAGAGTACCCAGTGCGCCATCGGCAGCGCAAAGCTGGGCAATGTGGACGGCGTCGTCGATCAGACGGGAAAGACCCTGACCTTCACGGTTCCCGCCGACACCGAGGACAGCGCTGTGACCAATATGCCGCTGACGTTCGCCTGCTCGCAGTATGCGTCTATCAAGCTGAAGGATGCCGAGGCGGATTGGGTCAACGACACAGCCTGCGGTATGAAGCTGAACGAGGAAAAGACCTTTGTCGTTACGGCGGAGGATGGCACCACCACGGCGGTGTACACCGTTGTGATCCATCGTGCCCCCAGCGATAAGAAGGCACTTACCGGCGCAACGCTGGGCGATATTGTGGCTGTGATCGACGAGGATGGCCATGCCCTCACCTTCACCGTCCCCGCCGATACGACTGACAGCAAGCTGGGCGAGATGATCCTAAAGTTCACCTGCTCCCCCCGTGCGACGGTCAAGCTGAAAGATGCCGACAACAACTGGCCTGATAGCGGCGAAGCCTGCAGGCTGAAGCTGGGTGTTCCCGCCACCTTCGTAGTGACGGCCGAGGACACCTCCACGCGGGAGTACACGGTCACGGTCAATCGCGAGCAGAGCACCGAAAATGCGATCACGGAGGCTGTCCTGACTAAGACGGACGGCACTTCCGTGAAGGCGGATATCAGCGAACAGAACAGGACAATCACCTTCACGCTGCCTGTCGGCACCACCGATGCCGATGTGGCCGCCATGACGCTGAAATTTACCTGCTCTCAGTACGCTTCCATTAAGCTGGAGGGTGCCGAGACCAACTGGCCCGCCGACGGTCAGCTCTGCGGCATGAAGCTGAACGAGGCCAAGACCTTCGTCGTTACCGCCGAGAACGGCGGTACGCAGAAGTACCCGGTTCTCATTGTCAGAGGCAAGAGCGCCGCGAAGGAGATCACGAGTGCCATCCTGCTGGCGAAGGCCGGTGATACGACGTCTCCGGCCACGGTGAAGATCGACAATGCCAAGAAGACCATCGACTTTACCCTGCCCGCCGGTAGCGACACCAGCAAGCTGGGCGAGATGATCCTGAAGCTGACGGTCTCCGACTATGCCACGGTGAAGAAGTCCGGCGATACGGACAACTGGCCCGCCGCTGGCAAAGCCTGCGGTATGGAGTTGAATAAGGCTGCCACCTTCACGGTGACGGCTGAGAACGGCTCTACGCAGGACTACACGGTGACCATCACCAGAACCAAGAGCACCACGAAAGACATCACCGCCGTCAAGCTGTTGAACGCCGATAAGTCCGTGATCGCTGAGGGCAAGCTCAGCGGTACGACGTGGACGATCACGCTGCCCTCTGACACGGATAAGGCGTTGATCAACAAGATCGGCACTTCTACGGATGTCTTTATGCAGATCAACTACACCGGTGTGTCTCTGGCACAGGCAGAAGGCTATGACGATGCGACTGGCACCATCGGCAAATGGTCCTCCGGCAATGTCATGTGTGGCATCAGCCCCAACAGCAGCAAAACTTTCACCGTCACTGCCGAGGATGGCAGTACCAAGACCTACACGGTGGAGATCAAGTACACCGCCCCCAATGCCCCCACCCTGTCCGGCGGCTCCGCCACTCGCAGCAGTAAGACTGCCGCAACGGTGAAATTTACCTCCAGCGAGGCGGGCAACTACTTCTACAAGGTGGAGGATCACGGTGCGGCAGTGCCCACGGTGGATACCAGCAAGAACGGCACATCTGCCGTCAAGGGTGAGAACACCATCACCCTCAGCAATCTGACCGAGGACGCCCGTGACATCTACATTGTGGTCGTAAACGCCTCTAGAGGCGAGAGCGCTGCCCTGAAGGTAGAGATCCCCGCCTACGGCAGCGGCAGCGAAACACCGGACACCGGTAAGTTTACCATCACTATTAACGCACCCAAGGGCGGCACCATTACCACCAACCGCACCAAGGCGGATAAGGGCGATGAGATCATCGTCACTGTGAAGCCTGACAGCGGCTATCAGATGGTGGAGGGTTCCCTGACCTATTCGCTGGCGGTGGCAGGTGGTGAAACGGTCAAGATCACAGGCAACCGCTTTACCATGCCTGCAGGCAATGTGACCATCACCTGCAAGTGGGAGACGGCCACCACGACGGCCAAGGGCATCACCAGCTTCTCCATCGGCGGTGTGGTCGGTGCGGTGAACAACACCACCAATACCATTACCATCACACTGCCCCGCGGCACAGATGTGACGAAGCTGACCCCGGTTATCGCCACAAACGGTGTCAAGTCCCTGACACCTGGCAGCGGTGAAACGGTGGACTTCACCAATGCCGTGACCTACACCGCCGCCATGGAGGATGGCAGCAGCAAAACCTATACTGTCACGGTCTACGTGGACAAGGGAACGCTGGCCGATCAGTTCTGGGACAAGCTGACGGACTTTGCCACCCAAGTTCCCTGGTGGGAGTATGCAAAGCATCAGCAAAGCACCAGCAAGTATCCCAAGTATTGGTAAGTAGTTTTCTCTACGCAAGGGAGGCTGTCGGCAACGCCGGCAGCCTCCTTCTTATTTTCCATCCTTCGCTGCTACGAACCAGCGGCCTTTTTCAAACCAGAGATAACTCTCCCTGCCCCGTATGCGGCAGGTATATCTCTCTCCCACGCCGCCTACACTTTGGCAGGCTGCGCGGCGCACGTCCAGTATCTTGTCGATATGATATCTGCGTATTTCGTCAAACTCGATCTCGATAGGACGCATCTTCCCGTTGGCGTCAAAATGCACCGTCACCGGCACATACTTCTTTTCAAGTTCCATGGATATTCCCCCTATCCTGCGAAGTAGCCTATCGGATGCACGGTATGGTCATCCTTGGGATTGATGCAGCCCAATGCCGGGTCAGACATGGTGATGGCGCGGCGCACACTCATATAGCCATATCGCTGCCGCAGCCTGTCCATGGCTACGTCGATCTGCTCCCATGCGCTCCGATGCCTATCATTATCGAAAAGCGATGTTTGTATCCCCATAGCCGCATCTACCAGTTCGGCGCCGCGCACACCAATGCTGCGTACCGGCAGCGTCCACGGATAGCTGCGGCGGAACAGGTCGAACGCCACTTCTGCGATCTCCGCACTGGAGCAGGTTGGAACCGTTAACTTTCGCTGCCGACTATACCAGTGCAGCTCTTTGTCCCGGACGCTGACCTCAACCACCATACACTTCGATGCCAACTCCCGCATCCTACACGCGACGCTCTCGGCCAACAGATACAGCATAAGGCGCACATCGTCGGCATTGACCAGATCGCGCGGCGTGGTGGCGCTGTTGCCTACCGATTTTATGGCACGGATATGATCACTGCGCTGCACAGGCGATACATCAAGCCCGTTGGCAAAAGTGTGCAGCACCAGCCCCATTTTCCCCAGCTTGTGTTCCAAAAGCTTCGGCGACGCCTCGGCAAGCTGCCCGATGGTATAAATCCCAATACCGCGCAGCTTGCGCTCTGTGGCAGGACCAACATAGAGCAGATCGGATGCTGGCAGCGGATAGACAATTTCTTTATAGTTATCCCGCTCGATACGGGTGATGGCGTCCGGCTTTTTATAGTCACTACCCAGCTTCGCCGTGATCTTATTGTCGGAAACGCCGATGCTGGCGGTGATCCCCAACTCAAACTTGATCCGCTCGCTGATCTCTTCAGCAATACTCACGGCCGAACCGAACAGACCGACGCTGCCGGTCACATCCAACCAGCTTTCATCAAGGCCAAACGGTTCGATTTGGTCGGTGTATTTCTCGTAAATCTCGCGAGCCATCTTACTGAATCGGATATACTCCCTCATATCGGCAGGCAGCACCACCAGATCGGGGCAAAACTGCTTCGCCTGCCAGATGGCCATGCCGGTTTTGACGCCACGTGGCTTTGCTACATAGTTGGCAGTAAGGACGATTCCGTGACGGGCTTCTGGATCACCGCAGACTGCCACCGGCTTTTGACGCAGTTCAGGGCGCCGCTGACATTCCACAGATGCATAAAATGCGTTCATGTCTACGTGTAGAATATTCCGTCCCATCTATCCGTCCTCTTCCCAGTTTTCTTAACCACCATAATAGAACATAAGTTCTATATACGCAAGAGGTAAATACTGTCGGCACAGCTCATGACTGTCATTTTGACGACACAAAATATAGGAGGCATGTCTGTACAGTTCTTACAGCGGTTGTGTGGTGATGGACATGTACTCAGAGATAATGTCAGGTCTGCAAGGAAAAATTCTATGCTTTATACAAAAGCCTTACCCCCAAACGGCACCGTTTAAAAATCTTCAATTCTTATCAAAATGCGGAGAACCTATCGGCGATTCCGGCTCCCGCGTTGTATCCGGCACGATTCTATGAGAGAAACGCCTCGCATCTGCGGCAGTCATTATCCGGAAGCAACGATGCCCTTTGACGCGCTTTTTAGTTGCAGAAACAACAAAAAGCGGTCAGAAATTGTGCAAAAAAACATTGCTTGTCACCAGAAACTTTGGTACTATGAGAATGAAAAAGTGTCGATTGTTGGTACGTGTCCCGCCGAGAGGAGATATCCTATGAACGTGACCGTTGCGGATTGCCTGAGACTTCCCACACTGCGTGAAGCGCAGCTAGTCGCCGGTGCAAAAGGGTTGGATCGTGCGGTGTCCTCCGTCAGTGTGCTGGAGTGGCCGGAGACAAATCTATTATCTGACGAGTTAATTGTCGGAAACGAACTGGTTATATCTGCTCTCGTGACCATTAAAGATGATGTTGCCCGACAGTGCTGTGTATTGCGGCATTTGCGAAGCATGGGCGCGGCAGGACTTGTTCTGTTTTACGTTGGGGTCTTTATTCCTCAGATCGACGATGCACTGATTGCCGTTGCGGATGAGATCAACCTCCCGCTGATTGCCATGCCCTTTGGCCGCATGGACTTCCGATACTCGGATATGATCACGGATATAGTCGAGTATATCCACAAGCGGCGAATGCAGGGCAATTATTATACTGCGGAAGTGATGAACAGCATTGCGCTTTTGGAGCCACAGCAACGGAACATCAACACCGCCTTGCGCCTGCTGTCCGACCGTATGCGCTGTACTTTGCTGCTGACGGATCGGTATCTGGAACGAAGGGGCGCGGCGGCATGGCCGGTTTCCAACCAATGGGACTACCCGGCGCTTTTGCAGCATCTGCAAAAGCGGAAGACTCTATCAAAGGGACAGCAGACAATGGAATTGGAAGGCCACAGTTTCAAACTGTGGGATATACCCGTTCCGTCAAAGACCCATCGAGGGATGCACCTGCTGGCGCTGGACGAGTTTGACCAAATGGATCCTGAAAGGCTGCAGCAAGCAGTAGATGTTGTTGCGTTATTCTTGAACATCTGGGACAAAGGCACTTATTATGACGGTACAGATGCGCTGGTAGAAGCGGTCCTGACAGACGATCCCGCCAAAATGCGTAGACTCGCACAGCAAATGGGCATTTCCATAAGTGCCGTTAACACCATGTGGGTTTTGCAGCTTTCTGATCTGAGAACAGGGCAGGAGCTGACCGCCAGCCAAAAGCTGGACGTTGTCCTGAAGCTGAAGGTGTACCTGCAGGAGCACCATAAGATCGTCATCGTTGATAGCTACGGCACCTATATTGTCGCCTTGACCGACGGGATGCTGCTTGAGGAAAATACGCGGGAGATGGGTGAGGATTTTGTCTCCCTGCTTGAAAAAGAGGGATATGCTGCACGCGGCTGTGTCTTCGACGATCTTGAGAACACATCGCAGGCCCGCGATGCATATAATCGGATGATACGCTGCTTTGCAGAGCTCTGCGCTGTGTATCCGCGGCGCAAGATCTATTCAGACAGTGATGTGCGCTATGTGCAATCATGTATCGACTCCGTGAAGCAGGGGGAAGATGCGGTAGCAGACTGTCTGCTGCCCATCAGGAAGCTGAAGGATACTGCGGACGGTGATATCCTGATTGAAACGCTATGCACTTATCTTCTTGATGCGGAATCCAACACGCAGAGCACAGGCACCTTGCTATATCTTCATAAAAATACCGTGCATTACCGACTCAATAAGATCCGGAGCGTTTTGAAATGTGATCTGGTACAGATGCCCGCAACGCTGGCGGTATATAAAGCTGCGGTGGTCTACCGTATTCTGAAAGGGATTTAGGAGATACTTACAACTTAACAAAGCAAGATGCACAAAGAGGGGCTGTCAAAACAGTCCCTCTTTGTTTCTGCGACCAATGAAACGATGAAATCCTTAGTTGGCTATCCGATGACCTATACACCGAGACTCTGTATACTTTTAAGCAGAGATGGCGGGAACGCCACAAAAATTAAGAATATGGAGGAACTCGAAATGTCTACTGTTTTGTCACGTCAGGATATTATCAACATCATCTATGGTGCCACCGTCCTGGGTGCCGGCGGTGGTGGTTCTGCCAGCTCCGGTTTGGAGATGCTGGAGAACTACATCAAGAAACATGGTGATCCGAAGCTCCGCATGATCTCCACTGGTGAGATGAATGTCAACGCCTATGCCGCTGTGACCGCAGGCATGGGTTCTCCCGTTGCACTGAAGGACATTGACTTTACGCCCTACGCCGTCAACGCCTACAACGCTCTGGTGGATATGGCTGCGACCATGGGTCGCACCCTGAGCTATACGATTCCCGTTGAGATCGGCGGCTTCAACACCTTCGTTCCCATGCTGATCGCCATGATGAACGATATCCCCGTCATTGATGCAGACGGTGCTGCCCGCGCTGTTCCCGCTCTGGACACGCTGCTGCTGCACGTCAACGGCCTGGATACCTCTCCTTTGGCTATGGCCGACCACAAGAACAACCGCCTGACCATTGAGTTGGCCGATCCCCGCGATGCACACGAGGCCGAGGTCATCGGCAGAAACATCTGCGTGGCCTTTGATATGATGGCCGGTCTGTCCGGCTGGATGGTCAATCAGGCGCAGATCGAGGCCGCTATCGGCAATGGCACCATTACCCGTGCCAAGACCGTCGGCGAAGTGATGGCCACGTATAAGACCGAGAACACCACCGAGAATTTCTATGCGTATCTCGCCAAGCATTCCAGCCTGAAGTGCCAGGCCGTTTGCCGCGGTAAGATCACCAAGGTGGAAACAAAGACGGCCGGCGGCTTCGATTATGGCACCGCCACTGTCGCGGGTGAAGACAGCTCCACCTATACGGTTCTGTTCCAGAACGAGAATCTGGTCATCTACAAGGATGGCATCGTGGTCATGACCGCCCCCGACATCATCTCCTTCTACGAGATCAATGATGGTATGCCTCTGACCAATGCTGATACCAAGGAGGGTCAGTATGTGGACATCGGCATTATCGAGGTGGATGAGCGCTGGTGGAAGAACGGCGAGGCCGCCATCAACGATGTGTGGGCTCCCTACTTCAAGAACGTGGAGTACACCGGCAGAATCGTTCGTTATCCCGCCAAGTAAGCGCATTCCTGCAGAACCCGACAACAGCGAGCTTCCTTACATCGACGAAAAGCCGGGGACGGGGCACAGTTCCCGTTCCCGGCTTTCCGTCTAAATGAGAGCATTCCCCGTCCCTACATTTTAGAGAGAGGAGAATAACAACATGGAAGAAAACAAGACGACTGTAACAGAAACCAAGCAGGAGGATAAGGGCTTATCCCAGATCCAACCCAACGAAAAACGCTCCTGGTGGAGTATCGCTTTCATTTGGGTGGGTACCATGATCTGCATCCCCATGCTGATGGTGGGCGGCATCTTCGGCAGCGTGCTGACGATGAGCTCCATCTTTTGGGCCACCCTCATCGGGTTTGCCATCTGCTGCACCATGATGATCCTGGGCGGCATTGTCGGCTCTGACACCGGTCTGAACGCCACCATGTGTTCCACCAGAGCCTTCGGTATGACAGGCGCCAACTTCACAATGGCGCTGGTCATCTTTATCTGTGAGGCAGGTTGGTTCGCCGTGCAGACCGCCACCTGCGCCGTGGCCTTCAACACGCTGATGCTGCATCTGGGCGTGGAGTTCCCCTTCTGGCTGAGCTGCGTCGTTTGGGGTGTCGTCATGTTCATCACCGCCGTTTACGGCGTGAAGTGGATGGCGGTTCTGAATTATATCGCCGTTCCGCTGCTGGTGCTGCTGTGCGCCTATGGCGGCATCCATTCCATCAACACCGCCGGTTGGGGCAACATCGCCTCTGCCGTTTCGGAGAACCTGATGCCCCTGCCCGCCGCGATCTCCACCGTTATCGGCCTGTTCGCGCTGGGCGCTACCTGTAACTCTGACTATACCCGCTACTGCAAGACCCGCGGTGACGTGGTGAAGGCTACCCTGATCGGCGTTATGCCTGCGGCTCTGCTGATGATCCTGGTGGGTGCCATCATGTCCATCGGCACCGGCAACTACGACGTGGCCGCCATGTTCGCAGGTCTAGGGCTGCCTATCGTTGCCATGCTGGTGCTGATCCTCGCCACATGGACGACCAACACCGGCAACGCCTATATGTCCGGTCTGGCCGCCTGCAAGATGTTCTCCATCAAGGACAGCAAGCGTCCTCTGGTCACCATGATCTGCGGCGTACTGGGCGTCATTATGGCGATTGCCGGTCTGGCGGATTTCCTGAATACCTATATCAGCATTCTGGGCGCGGTGGTGCCTCCCATCATGGGCGTCGTTATCTGCGACTACTGGGTCATCTGCAAGGCCAAGAAGGAGAACTGGTCTCCCGTGCGCGGTATCAACTGGATCGGCATCATCGCGTGGGTCATCGGCGGCGGCTTCGCGCTGCTGGAGACGCTGGGCGTGGTGACAGTGTTCTCCTCCGCACTGGACGGTGTGATCATCGCCTTTGCAGCCTATTGGATCCTCTATTCCCTGCTGAAGAATACCAAGCTGGCCGGCTCCGGCGATATGACTATCGAAGAAGCCTGCTCCGTCGCACAGTAAGGAGTGTTTGCTATGAGTAAAGACAAAGCGTTAGATATTGTATTGTCCGAATTTCTGGAGCTGGCAAAGGTACCCCGCCCCTCACATCACGAGGAGCGCGTCAGCGAGTACCTGTTCCAGTGGGCCAAGCGCCATGGTCTGGCCGTGGAAAAGGACAACATGAATGAGATCATCATTGACAAGCCCGCATCCCCCGGCTGTGAAAATGTACCTCGTGTGATCTTCCAGGCGCACATGGATATGGTGTGTGTTTGCGAAGAGGGTGTCACCTACGATCCCATGAACGACCCTATCAAGGTCATCAACGATGGTGTGACTCTGACCGCAGATGGCACCAGTCTGGGCGCCGACGACGGTATCGGCGTGGCGATGTGCCTGTATCTGCTGCAGGATGACACCCTGCGTCACGGCCCCATCCGCGCCATCTTCACCACCAACGAAGAAGATGGTATGGACTCCATGGACATTGATCCCAAGTATCTGGATGGCGACTATCTGGTCAATCTGGACTGGGAAACGCTGGGCTCTCTGTGTAACTCCTGCGCTGGCGGTGACTTCTTCAACTACAGCCACAAGGCCGAGTGGGAGAAGCCTATTGTGGGTTGCAAGGCGCTGACCATTTCCTTCAGCGGCTTGCTGGGCGGCCACTCTGGCGTGGGCATCAACAAGGGCCACGCCAATGCTCTGGTCAGCATCGCCACATTGCTGGTCATGCTCCGGCAGGGCGGCGTCAGCTATCGTGTGGCCTCCTTCAGCGGTGGTCAGGCGAAGAACGCCATTCCCGCATTTGGCACCGCCACCATTGTTCTGTCTGCCACCGAGGAGGACAGGGCCGAGGCTATCATTGAGACCTTCCGCGCAGAGTTCGTGGAGGCTTTCGGCAACATCGAATCGGATATGGCGTTCACCACCACCTTCGGTGATACCGCGCCTGACCGCGTACTGACCGGAGAGATCGGCTACGGTATGGTGGGACTGATGACCACCGTCCCCAATAACGTCCACACCATGAGCCCGTTTATCGACGGGCTGGTGGAGAGCTCCGCCAACCTGGGTGTTGTGTCCGTTGACGATGATATGGTGCGCTTCACGGTGTTTGCCCGCAGCAGCGTTGCCTATCAGGCCACTCAGATCGGTGTGATCTGCAGCGCACTGGCCAATAGCTTCGGCTTTACCTTCGACAGCGAAGGCCATGTCCCTGGGTGGGCGGTCAATCCCAACAGCAAGCTGACCCATATCGCTTGTGATGCCTACAAGCACCTGACCGGCACGGATATGATCGTGGAGCCGGTGCACGCCGGTGTGGAGTGCGGTGCTTTCGCGGAGAAGAACCCTCATCTGGATATGATCTCCATTGGGCCGACGCTGGTGGATGTGCATACGCCCAACGAGGTCTGCAAGATTGAGGACGTCAAGATTACCACCGAGCTGCTGATCGAAATCCTGGAGCGTATCGCCAAGTAAAAAGACTTCATCTTACTTCCAATTTAGGCTACTTTCGACCATTGTCTCCTTACAGGTCAGGAGCCGGGCTGCGTGATACGCGCAGTCCGGCTCCCGGCAATTTATGTATGCCGAAGTATGCTCCATATGATCACCTGCCGCCTTCACGGCTTCTGTATCGCAGCCAATGAGTCCATGAGCGAATGGAAGCCATCTTCTCCCAGCATGGCTGCGGCATCGAACGGGATACTCTCTGATGCCGTGACAGGCGGAAAATCTCCGGGAGTATTCCCCTCCGCTGTGGGGGTGGTTTCCGGCTGCATGTTGGATAGTATCTCACGTACCAACTGTTCTACTGTCTGCCGGTCTATCTTGGGCGCAGCTGTAGCCTCCGGCGACTCCGGACAGTTTATGTAATGAATCACGGCATTGACAAGGAACTGTGCTTTGCGCCGCCCCTGTTCGTTCAGGATAGCGGCTACCTGCTGGTGGCTTGGGTCGCCGGCATTGAATTGCACCGTAAATCGGAAGGCGTCTTTCTTCTCGCCCATACTGTTCACCTATTTGCTTTCGTGGCTGCGTATAGGAGCCCGTACCCGGCAGCGTTGGCGCTGATCTCCTCCACGAAGATGGCTGTACCGATTTTGCCGGAATTTTCAATCTGCTTGCGGAGCAGCAAGGAACCGCCGCCTACGAAAATAACCTTGCCAGTACGCAGCTCGATCTTCCGCTCACGCAGGGTGCGGAAAAGGTCTGCCACAAAGGACTCTGCGCCGTGCTCTACCAGCGATTGGATCTCGCTTCCATACTCTGTACTGCGGCCGGTAAGGATGGCGTCAATGTCCGTTTCCTCCAGCAGCAGATCATAGTCGGCACGGATCTTGGACAGCAGCCGATTGTAGAGCGTAATAATGCCATTTTCCAGCGAATCGCAGGATGCCCAGTCCGCCGCACCGTAGCGCAGGGAGAGGTAGTCGGCGGTAAAGCCGCCAATATCGATCACAATGGCCTTGGCAACCGTGCCGAGCTGGAGCTGCTTGAATACCGGAGCCGTGGCCGCCAGTGCCTGCGGGAAGCAAATCGCCTCCGTGATACAGATGGAATAGACCTTGCCGTTGAACTCGAAGCCGATCATACCCCGGTCAAGGAAGTATTGGGCAAAGCGCTTATACTGCGTGCCGTAATGCGCGGGCGGCAGCCCCACGGCAAGTTGAATGTCCATCAGCTGATCCGGTGCATACCGGCCTGCGGCATTGATCTCATAGGCAATGGCAAATAGCGTCAGGATGAAGAACCGGTCGTCCTCTGTTTTATCCCGGGTATAGGGGATACGCTGGTCGGAGAGCGTGTAGTATTTTCCTCGATAAAATAGGATGTTGTCACCGAAAGGGGGACGGGTATCGCTCTCTACCAGTCCGGATGTAAATACCCTACTGGCTGTTTTAATTTGTTTATTTCCGTGGTCTACACAGACTAACATAAGATCAGCTCCTTCTCTTTTGTGCTTATACTGTGTTTATACGACTTTAATACGCATTACTGCAACAGATAGGAAAAAAACAGACGTGGAAATCTCCACGTCTGTTTTATACATATTTGTCAGGACTTCTTTAATTCCCTCAAAGAATTTTGGGGCGTATTGAAGATATTGAACCGGCTGGTCGATCAGCTATCTTTCTCCATCATCAATCAAAAGAAGATCATCCCGTGTTGCGGCATGATTGCGTAGCTCATCCGAGAAGCCGGAGATGCTGAACAGGACGTACCACACTTTCCGCCGATCCCGCTCCCATGCGACATCGCCAGCCTTAGCTTCCAACGCATGAAGGACATTAAGACCAACTGGCTCTTTCCAGTACTTGCACTCTCCCAGAATCAGGTTCTTGCCCTCCGGATCAAGAGCTGCAATGTCGATCTCATTCTTGGCATCCCAATACCCGCCCAGTTTGGAGAACTGGAACGGCCATGCGTTATTGACATTCAATTCCCACATCCGCTCCTGACAGATGTCCTCATATACGAAGCCGATGTGGCTGGTGGTGAGGCCCTTGCGGATCTTATCCATCACGATATCGCTATCATCGTATTCGCAGCCCTCGGGCCAATACGCGCCACTGGCATGGTGATACAGGATAACGCCCTGCAGAAAACGGGTATACTCCGGATTCTCCGGGTCGCCGGTAGGCAGCTCGAATTGCAGTGCGCCGCCGGACGGGATCTTGACCTTGGGGAATGAGAGCGTCAAGCCCTCCATATCGTCGGCAAGATCATCGTTGCCGAAATCAAGGCCGGCCATGGTGGGAAGGTTGAATGCACTGGCAGTTGCCATCGTAGTAGTTTCAGGATAACTCATTTTTTGATCCTCCATTTTATCTTTTTTGTTTTTCACATTACGCCGCGGATACCTGATTCAGCCGCGACCACACACTTCTGGGCATTGCCAGAATGTTGTAGCCGATGATCTCCAGATCCGAGGCGCGGTCATAGCTGCTTACGTCTTGACTGTACCGTGTTACCGCATTGGAAAGACCGTACAGGCTCAGGTCATGGCCTTCGATCAGGTGTTGCAGGATGCCCTCACCCTCCGAGTCCGTAAGGCCGAACTGTCTGCTGGCCAGCTTCACAACGCCGGGTACATCTGCGGTGTTCATGGGGACGGCCGCAGCCTCCCGCATCATGCCCACCACCTGAGCGAACCGCGCTTCCTCTGCGGCGGCACGGACAGTGTCCTGCACCTTCAGCAGAAAAGCGTGATCGTCTGCAGCCAGCGTCTTTTCGGAATAGAGCTGGAAGTTCTCCTCCGCATCCGTTGCCCGGCCAATATGGTTGCGCTTTGTGGCGGCGTCGTTGACCACCATACCGTTGCTGCATACCAATCGGTAGATCAGAGGCTGGATGTTGACAGAGCCTAAGCCCACCTCACTATTGCTGATGACCACACCGGCCTGCACTGTGTCACCCGGCGTCACATCCTCCTGTAAACGGGGATTGACCGCCTTGATATACATGCGGGAGTCGGTGATCTGGCAGCTCTCGATGCGCACATCGGGGATCTCCGCCAGGATGGGCAGCACCGCTGAGGCGATACTGTAGTTGTCCATACGCAGATAACGATTGCTGAGGTAGGCGCGTGCCTTACCGTCCAGCACACGGATCATGCGCTGGGCAGGTGTCCGCTCCAGCCATGTGTTGACATTGTGTGCCAGTAGTCCGGGGTCTTCGCTGCGCATTCGCTCATAGTACTTGGCAGGGATACTCAGATGCGTACCGATCTGCCGGTGGGCGATGTCCCCGATCTCCAGCGGTTCGATACGGTCTGCGCCGTCACTGTCCAGCACGCGAAGTGTCAGATCGGGACCATAGCTTTCCAGACGAAGATTGCCGGTATTGACCACATAATCCTCTTTGGCGCTCTGCTGCCGGGTGATCTCCGCGGCAAGCTGCTCCAGGGTTAAGCCTGTTTTCATGGCAGCACCCTCCTTACCAGTTCAGTGCGATGGCATCATCCGTCATGCTGGCGGCGATGCCCTCACGCTCGAACACCTTCAGGAGCCGGGGCCAGTAATGCTTCTCCGGCAGGCTTTTGAATGAGGTCTGCGCTTTCTCTACGTCACCCTGACGGATGCAGATGTCACCGTTGTCCTTGATGACAAGGCTGCTATAGCCACGGGAATTGAGGTCGTAGATCAGATCATCCAGAACCTTGCGTCCCTGCTGCTCGAACCAGACCTGCGGATCGATCTCACGGGGCGGAGCAGGCAGCTTCTCGGAGGTGCCGTTCTCCGCCGCACTCTGTACCACAGGTGTGACCTTCAGCAGTGAGCAGGAGAAGTTGGCCTTTTGGTCAAAGGTCACCTCCGCCTGATCATAGTCGGGAATACCAGAGATGGTGATACGGCCTGTACCGCCGTGAAGGATCAGCTTCTCCGGCTCTGGGCTGCGCCACTCCCATGTGGCATCCGGATACACTGCTTTCAAATATGCGGAGATCCGGTGGTTAACATGGCGGAGCAGCAGTGGGCCGAAGCCATCTTCCTCTTCCATGGACAGTGCGCGAAGGCTCTGCCGCTGTGCGTCATAGGCAGCTCTGCG
>OHRU01000341.1_pt1 | contig 19014 bp, 9 predicted proteins | sample 1578491 | NCBI WGS metagenome assembly OHRU01 (sample SAMEA3879565, study PRJEB24766) | human gut metagenome | biome: human-associated habitat; feature: feces | place: USA | collected 1985/1987 | reverse complement strand
GATAGATTGTATGGTCAGCAACACTCTGGAGTCTTCCTCTCCGTAGTTACAAACCGGAGATACGAAGCCTTCCTTCACCGTTATGGTGTCCATCCTTGTGGCATCGACATCTACGTCCGTGCACAAAGTCACCGCATTGCTTCCTTCAATCATATCGCCGGTCCTCGACGAATAATATCTGATTTTCGCAGTAAACTGACGCTTCAACTGCGCATCCTCCTTGGCCAAAGAGTCTCCGGCCAAAGGAGAGGCAAACACGACCTTGATGTCATACGGGCAGTTGGAAAGCGTGCTAGGAATCTTAAAGGTAATTTCCGGTTGGTTGGTACGCCCCGAACGGGCATCCTTTACCACTAAGTAACCACCCGCTGACACCTTGAAATTCTCATTGGTTGCCTCTACTGCATTTACCTGGATTGAAGTCGAGTCGCCCGAAAGCGTCACTGTCGAATAATTATTAGCATATTCCGCTTCAACCTGAACTGGAGTCATGTAAATCAATTTGGTAGGAGGAATACGCCAATCCGTAGCCTTATACAACCGACCGTTGCTACAGTCCTGAGGAGTCAGGCCATGCAGCAAACCACCTGGCTGCATCGGCCATTCAAACTTGGAGCAATCCGGATAAAAAGAAGTATAAGTCGTGGCAACGATGGAATCCGGATTCGCTTCGTTGAAAGGCAATTCTTGCGATCTTACATTGAAGAACGAACTGTATAGGAACATAAATTTGGAATAGAGGTTCTGTAAAGAGTCGCCGTCTTCTCCCAAACTCTTATGGTACTCGAAATAAGAACGGTACAAGTCTATGTTTTCCTTCCAAATCTTATTGGTAGGAGCTACGAACCAATACAAACTGTCTTCAGAATCAATCCGGCCCAACTGATTGAAAATAGGATTGTAATTGTACATCACGGAATCCAAATAAACAGTTTCGCCATCCACAATACCACCCGGCACACTGGCCTCTTCGTCAAGCTCTATACGATTCCATGAAAGGAAGAAGTTAGCCACGCTGTCCAGACCGTTGTCTCCTTCCAAATCCATACGGACACGTTCCCAAATATTAGGAAAGAAAGTAGCGGGTCCGTCCACTTTATAAAGCATGCCATTGGAAGACGGGACACCGTTACCCACCATATTCACTTCCCCATTGAGCATGGAGCCGGTCAAACTCAAACGTTTGCCGTTCATCATCTTGACAGTCTCGTCCTTTGTCAACGACGAAACTTGCTGATTGTACATGGCGATATGATTCTTGATAAACTGGTTCAAGGTAGAATTATCGTCATCAATGATCCCCTGGCTTTTCTCTCTCTTATAGGTGTCAATCCACTCCTGGGCTTCTTCCTCCGTAATTTCCGGAGCCCAAACGGTAAACACCTGATTGGCATTCAAAATGTCTTTGTAGCCACAAGAATCAAGAACCTTCACGAAAGGACGTATGCTCTCGTCGAGTTGCATATTTTCCCACAGCGTAGCACCGGGCACCGAGCCATTCACACTGTAATGGTCGTCCCATGTATCCGTACAGGACACACCGGTGGTTGCGGCGATTAACGCCACAACTCCTGTCTGCATATAATATTTCAATTTCATTTTTTCTTTAGTGTTTTAATGTGAATATTAGTAAAGATCTTCACCGATACCTCCGGCACCGCAAATGCTTACGGGTACCAATTCCATATAATCGAGCACAAAACACCCTTTGTTTCCTTGGGTGAATACGGAACGGATACGAATTTCGTGAGCCGTATGGGGTTTCACCTCTACATTGCAAATCTTACGACGGAAAGTATAGGCATTATTGTACATCATAGTACAACTATTCGGACTGTATCTCGGAGCATCCGTTCCGTCATTCCCCGTAAAGCAACTCTTCGGCCCACTATAATAACCGTTGTTCTTCATCGTCCGGGCATTCTCTTCCAACTGTTCAGTGGTGTAAATACCGGAAGTACTTTCTTCCGAATTCCGGAAACCGGTAGTCCCATTATATAACCCACCGACTCGTGCATCGTCAGCACGATAACGCATGTCAATAGGAATCCCCTGCGGTATACCGTCCACATAAATCTGGGCAATACCGCGATCCAACATACCCGGATATCCCAAACGAAGTTCATACATGCCGGGAGGGACATTAGGCAACGGGAAAGTCACGTCGTAACTCGTTCCCAAAATGTTAATCTCATCCCCGCCCCAATTCCACCAAGGCACTTTAGGACGTTGCACGAAGAAAATGGTATTCTCGCTGAATGTACAATTCTTCATATACCCTACCGGAATATAGTAATTGAATCCACCATTTTCGCCCCCATTCTCATCATTGTCATGAGAACCATAAGCCTGCGTCGGATTTCCACACAAACGAATGTCGTTATTGGTCAACTCCGGCCACAAGGTGGAAAAATCCATTCTGATTCTCGTATTCATTACGTTGTTCCGCATCGTCTGGTCGTAAGCTACCACGTCATCGAGATAGAAATAGGAGACATTCAATGAGAAGTTTTCCGCATTGGGCCGAGTCAAATAGGCACCCCGGATCCTGTCATAAGAATTGTACTCCGTAGCCGTACTATGGTTGACATAATAACCGGCCGGATGTTCTACCTGCTTGTCCACAGTGGCATACACTCTCTCCAACTTTATCGTGGAATAATCCAACAAGGTGGAAATCCACTCCGTAGGGTTGGCGTATGCCGTATTGGTGCCCCAACAGTTTATCAACTTGGCCGTACTGGCAAACAAACGGTCCAGAATGTGATACGACAAGAACATGTTCAACGGATTGTAACGACTGGTCAAGGACTCCCTGTTCCAATACCGTTCCTTATACGTACGCCCTTCCGAATCGTCAGGATCCACATCATTCAAACCGAATATGTTGGCAGCTGCATTATCTTTATATTTTTCCACAGCCAAATCGTACAACGCATCAACCTTCTGGTCCAAAGTCATATTGGCGTTGAAGCGATTGCTGTATTTTTCATACAACACCTCATCGGGAACGATAAGCAACGTAAAACCTTGGTAACGGTGGTCCGGACGCTTGGCATGGTAGGCATAACCTTGATCATTTTCATTGAAAATACCTCCGGAATGAATATCTTTCTTGAATTCAGGGTAATTCTCTTTCCAGATTTCATAACTGTCATCACGATAATGAATCAACGAATCCAATAACCCCGTACGTTTGAGCGCTTCATAATAAATCGTGAATTCGTCATGCTTTTCATCCAACAGACTGGAACCCAAACTGGTATTCGGAATCAATACGCGATCCACCGGATGAACAACTCCGTTGTCTACAGAGTCATTCTTCAACTCATTGATAATGGCGGAACGACGGTTGATGACACTTAACGTCATCCCATTCGCGTCCACCGTATCTCCGTCCGTCACGATAATCAAAGGCAAGTCGAGCTCATTATTGATTTGCTCCGTTTCGGCAAAGTTATAAGTGTACTTGATGCTATTATCCACCAAACAAGCTTTCACTAACGTATCGCACAATTCCACAGGCATGTCCTCGACAGAAGCGTAGCCACGTTCCTTCAAAAAGGCTTCCACTCCGGAATTGATAGCCGGATAAAACGTTCGGGAACCACGGCTCGACAGGAAATCCATCTCGCCGGCACGCTCGACAATGCGCTTGAACAGGCTGAAATCTTCGCGATTCTTCAAAAAATCACTCATCATCTCCCCCGTAAAAGTGTAGTAGCTGTCGGACGCCAAGTCGTCATTGCAACTGGTGAACAGATTCATCTGCACCGTCAAGAATAAAACGGTGCAAATGGATATTAATATTTTAAACAAGCCCTTCATATTTTATTTATTTGTAGATTCGTATGAATCACCGGCCTCCGGATAAGCAGGATTCTGCTTCAAGTTGGAGTTAACCTGCAATTCGTCGTAATTATAAGGCCAATACATAGCCATTATATTCTTCAGCTTACCGGTGGCAGTCGCCGCATTCTCCGTAAACTTGTTTTGCACGGCTTCCACCAAATATTCCGTATTACCGTCACGACGACTGTGGCGTACCAAATCAAACCAACGTTTGCCCTCGAACAAGAACTCACGTCTACGTTCGTCGAACACCAAATCCATCAATTGTGATTTCGTAGAATAATTGCTATAAACCAAAGAGGAAGAAGTATTCGGTGCCGAACGGTCGGCAATCGCCTTGATCAAATCGAAAGCAGCCTGTCCTAAGCTGTCATTTCGCTCCGATTCTTCTTCTCCCATCATGCAAATCAAAGCTTCTGCCTTAATCAGCATCATGTCACTCACCCGGTAGAACACCCAGTTGGCATCGTTTTTCGTCATACGTTCAACATAAGCCAAAGAACTACCGGAAGAAAGGCCCGGATTAATGCTCGTATAAGCATATTTTGCAATGGTCACGATTTCCGGATTCGACTCGTTGTCCACATGGATGGACTCCTTGATACGCGTGTCTTTGTTCGACAAGAATATCTGCGGAGAAGATAACTCTTTCCAAAGATCTTCTGCCGGTGCGAACTGTCCATAATTCGGGTCTTTATCATTAGATTTGAAAAAACGGTTGAAAAACTCGGCCGGTACATCGTTCGACTTTGAACCATCCGTCGTACTTTCAGAAAAATCCAACTCAAAAATACTCTCTGGGCCACCACCTTCGCCGAAGTTATATTCATAAGCCACACCTGCCAACAAGATGGTATTGTCATTATCCGGAATCAAAGGATAATCATCCACCATATAATAGGAAGAATAATTACTCTTGAAATATTCCGTCTTGGAATCGATAACCATTTGGGCATATTTCTCTGCATTAGAGTAATCCCCTATCCACAGGTACATATCAGCCAACATGGCAAAGATAGCATTCTGTGTGATACGTCCGTAACTGATATCCTTACCGGACTGTTTCGGCCATGCCTTCAACGCATCCGGCCACACAGCCACCAAATCATTAATCAGGTTCCGGACGATGACATCCCCATCCGTAGCCGGTAAGTTCAGCTCTTGTTCGTCATTGGTAATGGCCTCCGTATAATACGGCACATCCTTAAACGTACGTACCAAATAGAAATAACAAAGCGCACGCAAAGCTGTTACCTCGGCAATCGTGGCCTGAACGTCGCTCGGCAAATAATTCGGATCTTTTTCTGCCACCTCCGGTGCTTTTTGGATAACCAGATTACAGCGGTCTATGACAGAATAAAAACTCGACCAATCGGTATAGGCATTATTCGACAGGATATTTTCCGACAAAATATACCCTTCCGCCGAGGTTGCGCTGAATTTAGGATGAAACCCTTTGCGCGTATTGTCCGAACGGCTCTCGCCCCAAATGAACAGGCGGCGGACAAAATCATCATCCTGCATACGGGTGTAGCAACCTGTCACAATCTGGTCCACGTCGTTCTTTTCATTCCAGTAATTATCTTCATACACCATGGTCAACGGATAAATATCCAGAAAGTCTCCACAAGATGTCATAGACATTCCGACCATGGCCAGAAAAGCTGATTTAAACCATATTTTCTTCATCTTATTCATAGCATTATCAATTAGAAATCTACTGTGACACCAAAAGTATATGACTTGGCACGCGGAGTCTGCGCGTTGTCTTGCGTCACGCTATATCCTCCGTAACCCAACTCCGGATCTACGCCGGAATACTTCGTCAAGCAGAAAAGGTTATTACCACTCAAATAGAAACGCAAACCGCTCAAACCGATTTTCTTTACCATCTTCTGCGGCATATTATAAGAAATCTGCAAATAGTTCAGACGCAGGAACGTTCCGTCTTCCACAAAGCGGTCGCTGATCATTGTATTATAGTTCGCGAAGTTGCCGCTTGCGCTCAAAGCACGCGGGATAGAAGTGATGTCCCCTTCTTTACGCCAACGGTAGTTCACAGCCTGGCTCTGGTTGTTGTTGGAACTCATGCTCTCCATGTTCAAACGGGCAAGGTTCACAATGTCGTAGTCCACACGGTAGTTGAACTGTGCATTCAAAGCCCAGTCGCCATAATTGAACTTGAGTCCGAAACCGCCGGTCAACTTCGGCAATGAGTTACCCAAGTAAACCACGTCGAGTTGGTTGATGTTACCGTCATGGTTCACATCTTCATAGATGGCATCTCCACCCTTAAATTCATATCCGGTCCCGCCTGAAACATAATTGAACATCATCTGCAACGGATCACCCTTCATGTCACGTACGATTTCTCCGTTCGCATTGTACACCAAAGGTGCCGTCCATCCCCCATTGTTATTGAAGTTGGCGATGAAAGCCTTAGCCTCCGCATCACCGTCGGCCGCCAAGCGTTCCTTCTGCAAATATGTATCATAATTATACATATAGACACCTTTGCAACGGTAACCGTAAATGGCACCGAAAGGATTGTCCACCTGCACACGTTGCAGGAGCTTTGCGTTTTCTGCCACCCAGTCATTGTTCAAAGTTTCCAATACACGGGGATCCATGCGGGTTATCTCATTCTTGTTGTTGGCAAACGTGAAATTCAAGTCCATCCAGAACTTACCCTTCTGAATCAGTTTGTTGGTGTTCAAGTTGATTTCCCAACCTTTATTGTTCATGTCACCTACGTTCTGGTAAGGATAATTCGTGAAACCAGAGATACTGGATATCCTCACGTTCTCCATCAACATGTCCTTGGTGGTCTGAGTATACAGGTTAATGTCAGCCTTGATACGGTCATCCCAAAAACCCAAGTCGAAACCTACGTTCCACGTGTACTTCATCTCCCACTGCAAGGTATTCAACTTCAAGTTATTCGGAGCCATACCGGTAGCACCGAAATAGTTACTGGCGGCACTATATTGGTTGACATACAGATAGTCTTTATTTGGTTGATTACCAGTCATACCCCATCCCGGACGGATAGAAAGCATAGACAACCACTTGCGCGTACCCTCCATCCAAGGCTCATCTATTATGTTCCAACGGCCTGAGAATGCAGGAAAAACACCCCAACGCTTACCCGGACCGAACTTGGTTGTACCGTCTACGCGGGCAGATACGTCAAAAATGTATCTTTCTTTATAAGCATAGTGGGCAGAGAACGTATAATAAAGACTTCTCCAACGGTTAAAATTACTAGACATCCCCGGGGTAATACCACCGGCACTCGGAGCCTCTATCCCGTTTGGCAAACCGGCCACCTCCGTCTTTTGGTCACTCGACGTACCTGAAACTAATTGGAAACGTCCCATCGTCATAAATGAATGGTCTTCATTCAGGAAATGAGGCACGAAAGTCAACGTATGCGTAGTGGTAAAGGCCAGACTCTTGGAGCTATAGCTTGTAGCCTTGCTCACTCCGTCGGCATTCCAGTTGTCCGTAGACAATTCACGCGGATAATAGGTGTCTTCGTATGCATTGAACACATTCATGATTACCTTTCCGTTATAAGTCAAACGGTGCTTGGTTTCATCTATACCCAAGAAGTCATATTGCAACTCCAATTTCGGGTCGATGGCGTATGTCGTATAAGAATTCTTGGCATACTTGGCACTCGCAATCGGGTTCACCAACCCACGTTGGTCTTCCAATGCGTCTTTGGCCTTCAACATCTCGTAATAACGCCCCAAAGAATTACCTTGCTCATCTTCTTCAAATATGGCCAAGTTAGGCATTTTCTTATAAGCAATGTTCAACAAGTCATCAGAGTTTCTCTGGTTGTCCGTATAAGTCAAAGCAAAGTCACTGATAATCTTGATACGGTCACTCACGTAATAATCTAACATCATACGGGTCGTAAAACGATCCAACTTCTGCTCGATGATAGAACCCGTTTCATGGTCGTAACCACCGGATATACGGAAAGTCGCCTTCTCACCACCACCGGTTATGGAAACGAAATGATTCTGACGCAAACCGACTTGCTTCACTTCTTTCACCCAATCCGTGTTGTTGTTGAACATCTGCCATTCAGAGAACACACGCTTATCCGTGATATAATTAAGCTCAGGGATATTAGCGGCCTCATCGCTCAAACGAGGATTGAAATATGCTTCTTTCAATAACATGGTATACTGGTCACCCGTCAACAAATCCACCCCATCCGGCTGATATGTACCCGTCAAACGAAGAGAATAAGTCAATCTCGGTTTTCCACGTTTACCACGTTTCGTCTTAATTTCAATCACACCGTTTGCACCTTGAGAGCCCCAGATAGCCGTAGCAGCAGCATCCTTCAAGACGCTGATACTCTCGATGTCTTCAGGATTGATGTTCAATAATTGCGCGAACTGCTCATCATTTGCATTTTGTACATCAAAATTACTCTGATCCACGTTCCAAACATCACCGTTCACCACAATCAAAGGTTCGGAACTTGTCAACGTACTGATGGTGGACGCACCACGCAAACGCATCGTCGTACCGGCACCCAAGTTACCAGAATTCATCACGATATCCAAACCTGCGATACGCCCTTGCAAAGCTTCATCTACGGAAGTCAAACCCAAACCTTCAAATTCCTTGGCATTGATAGTCTGTGAAGCGAAAGAAACTTCACGCTCGGGAATAGCCAGACCGGAAGACTCCACACGTTTCTTAGCTTTTACTTCCACCTGTTTCAATACCATAGCATCTTCCAACGTCACATGGTACACCTTTTTATTGATAGGAAGAATCTGGGTCTTCATACCCACATAGCTAATCTTCAAACGGTTTTTAGGATTCTTGATTTTCAGGGTAAAGTTACCGTTAAAGTCTGTCACGGTGGCAGATATGTTACGGTTAGAAGCGTCCATTTCCACAATAGCAGCCCCTACGACAGGCCCGAAGGAGTCGGAAATCGTTCCACTCACACTCGTTATTCCCTGAGCATTCACTACCGAGGCAATAGCCAGGCAGCAAATTAAGAAATAATATTTTAATTGTTTCATTGTCTTTATCATTAAGGTTAATTACCTGAAATCTTATTGTAAGCATTAGACAATTCTTCTGTATAAAGCAACGGTTTGTCTATCAAATGTACAACAGCCGTAGAAGAGTTGAAAATACGGGTTGCCGATTCAATATCCGTACATGCAATAGGACCACTCGAAGAACCGTCACTTGAACTTACACCGGAACGGAAGCGATATTCACGTGCAAAGTAATTGCCTTCCAAAACCTTCCGGGGAGCTTCCCCTTCAATTTCCATTTTATTGGCATCATTGCAAGTGATGACTATACTTCCCGAACCGGCCTGGCCGCTGTTCGACACGGTAAGCGTGGCAAAACGGCTTCCTCCCATATAAGAAGTCTCGTAAGTACCCGATGAGGCTGGAGCTGTAAGATAAATCGAACTATTCTGAATGTGATAACGTATAAAATTGTTAATCAATGTATTCATGCTATCAATCTGGACCTCCAATCGCTCAGCCTCCTGCGGATTACTGTTCTCGATTTCATCCAACTTGTCTTCCAACTCAATCACGTCTCTCCAATCCGGAAGCAATTTATGCTCATACATTTTCTCAATCTCGGCTGTAGGCGGAGCATACACTGTATAATTATAATTCTCCATGACCGAGAGGGTCAAACCATTGGAAATGGTCTTGGCTACACCTGTAGAAGAAGACCCGCTTGTAGTAATGTTATAGAACTGAGATACTAACGTACTATTTTCCACCATTTTAGAGAACTCGCTATAACGGTCATCCTTTGTAGCCAACTCCTTTAATAAAACAGGAACAGATTTTGAAGCAGACATCACCGGCTCCATGTCTACAATAAAAGTTTCACCATTGCCGTCTGGATTTGATCCCATATTATAATAACCTTCCACCTCACGGACTTTCAGTTCAAAGGGGCTATTGCTACTATTCTGGTCGGCAAGCTCTTTACGATAAGGAGTGGTAATACGGATGTTTGCGCCCGTACCTTCAAGTATGACCGGACAACCGCCCTTTGTAACCCATACACTCTTACCCGTTGAAGTAGTGGCAGACTTATCCTGTACGATGATGGAATTCTCCAGAATATCTTTCAGACGATTCGTTACGTAATCAGATTCCGTACTACCGTTTTTCCAAGGGTTAGTGATTTCTGCACCGCGTGTCAACGTACCGTCAGCATTCTTCGTTGCATTATAACGTTTACATTTGATGCGGCTACCGGTCAGCGAAGGACTGTAATCATAATAAAACTCCGTAATGGTAGGTTGGTTCTTGTGATAATCCACCGGGTCTACATAGTTTTTCAACGCTTCATCGGTAGGAAGAATGAACAAGAACATACTTTCCATGGAATTCAGGTAAGCCTGATAGTCCAATTCATTGATGATAAAACGCATGATATCAGTCTTGGTATTACGGTCGTTGTCGTTCAAAGACGCAGGGAAAGCCACAGACTGGTATTCCGGAATATTATAAACTTCGTTAGACTTGTATACCACACCATTGTTTGCCATAAGACAAGAACCGATACCCGTCTGTCCGCCCGGTTCGCCCACAGAAAGTCCCATTTCCAGTTGGGCCGTATTCATCACCGAACTGAACTTGCTAGGCACTGTAGCCACCAGAGAATACTTCATGAAGTTATCCAACATATTCACGATGATGTGGTTCGGGATGCTGTCTACATATTTATAACGGTCAATCAAAGCAGCACCACCACCCGATTTGAAGTAACGCTCGAAAGCGGCATCCGTAGGAGCGACAATGACTGCCATGTCTTCGCTCATGGGGGTATTGGAAGAACCGTTCTCATACTGGTTCCACCCTGGATCGTAGGACAAGACATCCGCTGGATCGTAATCCACATTCTTATAGGTCAACAATGCATTTTTGCCTCCCTCGGTTCCCAAATCGAAACCGTTATTCAGATAACGCCATACGAACGCAGAGTCCACACCGACCGTATTCGACAATCCTTCATTATATACCGGTACGGCAAAACGATCCAACATCTTACTGAATGTCGAAAGTTCTCCGTCGTTATGAATAGCTTCGGCCATATTGGTCAAAGGATTCATTACGTTTTCCAAAACCTGAATGTAACCGTTCTGGCACGTGATATCTCTTTCCACCAAACGCTGCCCGTTGATATACGACTCTGAAGTGTTGTCGCAAGCCCCATTGGTCAAGAACTTCAAGTCATCGTTCGTAATCGACTTATTCGACATATAAGCGGAAAGGAAATGCACCATCGGGGATGTCGTATTGTCCCGAAACACCGTCATTCCTCCCATCGCCGCATCCGAATATTTAGTACGGTAATACTGCCAATATTCGTTGTCCGGCATGTCCGAAACGCGCAACTGCGGAATCGTATCATACAGGTTCAACGAAGAAGAACGGCGTATCACAGTGCCGGGTGCCGGATTATCGCCAGGCGTACTTGACATCAACTCTATCAGATAAGCACTGTTTATCATCGAAGAATTAAACAATAACTTTTTCTGTGAAGGTGTCAAATCACTATAAGACTTGGCCCCCCACACATTGTTCTGAAAGAATCGGGTAAAAGCATCGTCATTTGCAACGAACAACGTCTTACTACCGGTCAAACGTAAAGTTCTGGCATACTCTGTCTCGCCGTTTGCATCCACGGTCGAAACATCCTTGTCATTGATAAGTTCCAACATCGTTTTATAATTCCCACGCTTCTCCAACTCTTCGTAGATGCTGCTACCCAACCACGAAGGCATTCCGGTCAAAAGCTCGTCCTCACAAGAGACTAACAAACCACCGGCGAAGAACAGCGCACATGCAGAATAGGTAAAACGACCCATTTTACTTTTAATGTTACTGCCTTTCATATTTCCATTAGGTTAATATTTTAATAGATTATTATTCACTCAATATATAAACATCGTTATGACGCCATACACCGAACCTGTCACCGGCTCTTGGCCGGGAATTGACAAGCAGTGTGCCCACACAACATTTTTGGCACTTTTTCACTGGGAGCCCTAACTCCTCTAAAGTGCTGAATCCGTGTCCTCTAATATAGCCTACTTTACATTCCATTAGGTTAATTATTCAATATTTTTTTAATCAGGTGTACAAAACGCCCTCATTTGGGTATCAAAGATATGACATTTCTGGAAAAACACATAATAAAATCTAAACAAATATCGAAAACATGTTTAAAAACATATTATTTCCGTTTATTTCTCATATACCACAGCCTGGTCCAAAACAAATGAAACATTCCCATTCCCACGAATATAGCCCCCATTATATAAGTATATATCGTTTCCCCAACTTCCGTTCTCAACCCGAAAGAAACAGAATACCCGGCCCAAAGTCCGGCATCCCATCCCAAAAGGTAAGAAGTCTGTGCCGTTCCTCTCTCACAATGCTCGCAAATACGAATATAAGAAAGCAAGTACCGGCTGGTCACAAAACCGAGGCCACTTCCCAAGCATAAAGCAATGCTCCATTCCATTCCTTCCATATCGCCACCCAATCCCCATAACAACGCACTTGCCGAGAGAACAACGAATCCTACTGCCAATTCCGTTTGCAACTTTCCCCTAAAAAAGAAGTGATGCCCCCATAAAGCCAACCAAAAACCGACAGCCAAAAACAAGTAGAATTCGACATCCCGGTATTGCCCCAACATCAGCCCGGCAGAAAAAGCAACTCCCATCAAAGGAACAAAAAGCCGAAATCCCCGAGGCAACCAAAAACGGTCGAATGTACACCATGACGGCTCCAAAGGAGCCCGGAAAGGAACGCGCATCGTCACAATCAACACCCCGGCACAAAGCAGTAAAGCCACGGATACTCCGGCAAAAAGACGTACACCGTAATGCACCGGCAAGACTATACCCGACAAGGGACCGAAGACCAAAGCTAAACGGGTGAACCAATAGTAAACATGTGCGGCTTCCGTCCGCTTTTTCGTATCGGACAAATCCAACAACAAAGTACTCCCCAATGCTATTTGGAACACACAATACGAAGCTCCCTGCATCATCCTCGCCACCCCTCTCACCCACTGCGGACCATCGAAAAGAAACGCCATCGTAGCGCATACAATGCCGACTAACGCCCACAAGGCCACATTTTTCCGCCGATAAGCATCCAACCAGTAATTACAGAAAGGTGCAGGTAAACATATGCCCACCCAAAAGAGCAACACGGAAGCGCATATACCTCCCATTTCTCCCCCCAATATCCGTCCCATACACACGGGAACGACAGGCAAAAACATATATAAAGAGGTACATACACAAAAGTTGGCTAAGATGATTTTCAGGAAATCAGCATGCCATAAAGCCTTATGCCCGACAGAGATTTGTGCCACGCCTTAATACTGCTCGTTTTCATCCGGAAACGTCCGGGCTTTTACGTCGCTCACATATTGCCCGATGGCATCCGTCATTACCGTATGCAAATCGGCATAACGTCGGAGGAATTTCGGAGAAAAACCCTTATTCATACCCAACATGTCGTTGACCACCAATACCTGCCCGTCTACTTGCGGTCCCGCCCCGATACCGATGATGGGGATATGTAATTCAGAGGCCACACGACTAGCCAACGATGCCGGTATCTTTTCCAATACGATGGCAAAACAGCCGGCTTCTTCCAGTAAATGCGCATCGGCCACCAGTTTCTCCGCCTCGGCCTCACCTTTAGCACGCACGGCGTATGTGCCGAACTTATTGATACTCTGCGGTGTCAGCCCTAAATGTCCCATAACGGGAATACCGGCTGCCAATATAGCCTTCACCGTATCGATAATATCCGCCCCTCCTTCCAGTTTCAGAGCGTCGCAACCACTTTCCTTCATGATACGGATGGCATTGGTCACTCCTTCTGTGGGATTAACCTGATAAGAACCAAAAGGCATGTCGCAAACGACCAAGGCTCGTTCCACACCGTGCATCACCGAAGTCGCATGGTATATCATTTGATTCAACGTAATCGGAAGCGTGGTCGTATTGCCCGCCATCACGTTCGATGCGGAATCGCCAACCAAAATCACATCCACTCCGGCACCGTCTACGATACGGGCCATCGTATAGTCGTATGAAGTCAGCATGGCTATTTTCTTTCCCTGCTGTTTCATTTCAATCAGACGATGCGTCGTCACTTTGCGCGTATCCTCCACTAAATATCCTGCCATAATCCTGTTTTTTTAATAAAATCGGCCGCAAAATTAATCATTATTATCCGTCCAGGCGAGCATTTCAAACAATTTTTCCACATAGAAATCCCGGAAATCCGGAATCACACTGTCGCACAAAGCCTGAATCTGGTCCGGTGCATTCGTCGTGGAAAGCCCAACCACCTTCATTCCTGCAGCCCGTCCGGCCTTCAGTCCGTTGAAAGAATCTTCAAACACGATGCAGCGCGTCACCGGAAGACCGAACACTTCGGCTCCCAACAGATAACAGTCCGGTTCCGGTTTGGAACGGGAGAAAAATTCTGCCGTCAGGATACGGTCGAAATATGACTTGAATTCCGGATGTGCCTGGTACACGTTCTGCATCTTATCGTCGTTCGAACTGGTTACGACAGCCGTACGGATACCGGCCCGCCGCAGGTCGCGAAGGAAATCTTCCACTCCGGGCACGTAGTCGTAGGCCATGTTCCGTTCAAAGTCCTCCAACTCATCGGCTATCTTGCGCTGCACGTCACCGCACCCGGCAAACCACCGGTCGAAAATCTGCACAAGCGTCTGTCCCTTTATCACGTTCTCAAAATGCTCCACTTCGGGATGGTACATCTTTCCTTTCATGCCCCAAAAGATTGAATACTGAGACTCGGTATCGAAGACCACTCCGTCCAAATCAAACAAAGCCGCCACCTCTTGGCCTTTACTTAATTCCATCATTTTCTTTCGCCGTCTTTATCATTCAGGAAGCAAAATTACGGATTTTAGTTGGAATATGCCTTGTTTTTTGTACTTTTGTCTTCAATACCAAGATATATGTCCAAGCGATATGGAAGACAAATTGATAGAACTTATCGAAAACAGCATAAAAAAGAATTGGGACCGGAAAGCGTTCACGGATTTCAATGGAGAGAGCTTGCAATACAAGGACGTGGCTCGTAAAATAGCCAAGATGCACCTGCTCTTCGAAGCGGCCGATATCCGTCCTGGCGACAAAATCGCTTTGTGTGGACGTAACAGCGGAAACTGGTGCGTGGCGTTCCTGGCCACCATTACCTACGGTGCCGTCATCGTGCCCATCCTGCACGAGTTCAAACCAGATAATGTACACCACATCGTCAACCACAGCGAAGCACGTTTGTTGTTCGTGGGCGATCAGGTGTGGGAGAACTTGAACGAAAACCGCATGCCAGCCTTGCAAGGCATCATTTGTGTGAAGGACTTCACACTCGTGAACAGCCGCTCTGAAAAACTTTCTTTCGCCCGCAAACATCTCAACGCCCTATTCGGACAGCGTTTTCCCATGATGTTCCTTCGCGAACACGTACATTTCGTGCCCGAAAGCTCACCCGAACAGCTCGCCGTCATCAATTATACTTCGGGCACCACAGGATTCTCCAAAGGAGTCATGCTTCCCTACCGTAGTTTAATGTCCAACGTGTTGTTCTGCAACCGTACCATCGGCATCGCACCGGGAGACAATATCGTATCCATGCTTCCCATGGGACATGTGTTCGGTTTGGTCTACGACTTCCTCTATGGCGTATGTTTCGGTGCCCACCTGTATTTCCTCACACGCATGCCGTCGCCCAAGGTCATCATGACCACCGTAGCGGCCATCCATCCCCGTATCCTTTCTTGCGTGCCATTAGTTATCGAAAAGATTTTCAAAAAGGAGGTCCTCCCGAAAATCGACAGCAAATTGGGCAAACTGCTCCTGCACATCCCCATCATCAACGAGAAAATCAAGGAAAGGGCATGCACGGAAAGCCTGCGCCTTTTCGGGGGGAACATCAAGGAAGTCATCATCGGCGGCGCACCGTTCAACGCCGAGGTGGAGGCGTTCGTACGCTCTATCAATTTCCCCTATTCCATCGCCTACGGCATGACGGAATGCGGCCCCATCATCTGCCACAGCCCGTGGTACGAAACAGCTTATATGTCGTGCGGAAGGGCGGCCGACGGTATGGAACTGAAAGTGCTGAGTTCCGACCCCGAACGGATTCCCGGTGAATTGGTATGCCGAGGACGCAACACCATGTTAGGTTACTATAAAAACCAAGAAGCCACGGAACAAATATTCGATGCCGACGGTTGGCTGCACACGGGCGACATGGCCGTCATCAACCCGGAAGGCGATGTGTACATCAAAGGACGCTGCAAGAACATGCTGCTCAGCGCAAGCGGACAAAACATTTATCCGGAAGAAATAGAATCGCGGTTGAACAATCTTCCTTACGTCAACGAATCATTGGTTATCATGTGCAATGAAAAATTAGTGGCTCTCGTTTACCCCGATTTGGGCGAAAGCTTGAAAGACGGGTTGGACGACCATGCCTTGTGGCGGCAAATTGACATCTCACGACAGGAACTGAACAAGGAGCTGCCTCCCTATTCGCAAATCACCAAAGTGGTGTTACAAAACGAAGAATTTGAAAAGACCGCCAAAAAGAGCATCAAACGTTATCTTTACCAAAACATGAATCCCTGAACGACATGAAATCTAGCCTGACTGTTTACAAGGCATCGGCAGGCTCAGGCAAGACGTTCACCCTGGCCATACAGTACATCAAGACGCTAATCGAACAGGAAAGCCGCCATGCCTATAGCCACATCTTAGCCGTCACTTTCACCAATAAGGCTACGGCCGAAATGAAAGACCGTATCCTCCAACAACTTTATGGCATTTGGAAAGGACTTCCATCCTCCGCCAATTATCTGGAATCTCTCCAAAAAGAACTCCGGGCGGACAGTATCGAGTTGCCTGAGGAAGAAATCCGCAGCCGTGCCGGCGCGGCCCTCTGCCATATCCTGCACGACTATAACCGTTTCCGTGTGGAAACCATCGACTCTTTCTTCCAGTCGGTCCTGAAAAACTTAGCACACGAACTAAGCCTCACAGCCAACCTCAAAGTAGACCTAAACGACAAGGAAGTACTCCATGCGGCTGTAGACCGTATCATGGAACGCCTTCACCTTACCCCCACCGTCCTGAACTGGATTTTGGAATATGTGAACGACCGTATCTCGAACAACGAGCGGTGGGACATCGCCCGAGAGGTGAAAAGCTTCGCCGCATGGATTTTCAAAGAAGCTTATTTGGCCCGGGAACACGAAATGCGCGAAGTGCTGCGCGAGAACAAACGCATCGGCGAACTCCGCACCGCGCTCAACTACGAGCTGCACGCCTCTTTGGACATCGTGCAGAGCGCGGCGGCCAACTTCCGCGCCGAAATGGAAGCATGGGGACTCGGCTTCGACCAATTCAGCCGGGGCAGCACGATAGACACCTATCTCCGGCGCATCGAAGACGGCAACATGAGGGCCGAGTTCGGCAGCACGCTCCAAGGCTACACTGAGGATGCGGAAAAAATGCTCCGCAAGGCCGACCGCTCCGTGGCGGACTTGGTTGAAGCCGCCGCCCACTTCAGCAAACTGTTGGCAGAACTGCGCGGCTTCCAAACCGAACAACTCGTACGCCACACCAGTGCGTCGCTGGCACTGAAACACCTCAACCCTTTGCGGCTGTTAGGCGTCATCGACGAGGAGGTCACGGCCTTGAACCACGAGAACAACCGTTTCCTGTTGGCCAAGACCCCCATCCTGCTCCACGAACTGATAGAAGAAAACGACGCTCCGTTCATTTTCGAAAAAATGGGCGCGTTTTTCCATCATGTGATGATAGACGAGTTCCAAGACACTTCCACCATGCAGTGGAAGAACTTTAAAATCCTGCTGTTGGAGAGCATGTCCTCCGGCTTCGGCAACCTGATTGTGGGCGACGTGAAACAAAGTATTTACCGTTGGCGGAACGGAGACTGGACCATCCTGAAAAACATAGAGAAAGAAATGGCCGTGCACCGCCCCGACATAAGGAACCTTGCCATCAACTACCGGAGCGAACGCCGCATCATCGCGTTCAACAACGCCTTGTTCACGGCTGCCGCCGAAGAACTGGACCGGCTCACGCCGGACGCTCCCATCCGAATGGCGGAGGCTTACGGAGACGTGGCCCAACAATGCCGTCCGGACAAAGGAAACGACGGATACGTGCAAATCCGCTTCTTTGATGAAAAAGACAAAGAAGACGACTGGGAAACCCTGATGTTGGATGAACTTTGCGAACAGGTCCGTACCCTGCACGAAGCCGGACTGCCCTACGGGGAGATGGCCATCCTGCTGCGTTACCGTCGGCATGCCGACCCCATCATCCGTCATTTTGCCGAACGCTTCGGTGACCGGGTCAAACTGGTATCGGACGAGGCTTTCCTCTTGTCCAGTTCATTGAGCGTGAACCTGCTCATCGCTGCCATGCGTTACATGGCAGACACGGAAGACCGCGTGTCATTGGCCTTTTTGGCCCTGCACAACGGAAAGCCGACAGAAGCCGAGACCAACCTGTTGGCTTCCCGTTCCCTCGAAACGTTCCTGCCCGAAACGTATTTGAGCCGCATGGAGGAACTGAAAACCCTGCCGCTCTATGAACTTCAGGAAGAGCTTTACAAAATATTCAGCTTGGGACGTATTCCTGATGAAGACGCCTATCTGTTCGCTTATTTCGACCAGGTGACCGCCTACCTGCAAGACAACCCTTCTGACCTCCGTTCGTTCCTGACCTATTGGGACGAGACGCTCTCCGGTGCTTCTATCCCGTCCGGTGAAGTGGACGGCATCCGGATTTTCACCGTACACCAGTCCAAGGGATTGCAGTTCCACACGGTATTCGTCCCTTATTGCGACTGGAACATCGAACAAGACATGCGGGGATTCAACCGCCGCAACGACCTGCTGTGGTGCGAAACGCACAAACCGCCTTACGACAGCCTGCCGGTCATCCCCATCACCATCGAAGCCGCCATGCGCGACTCCGTTTTCAGCAAAGAATATGAAGAGGAGCACCTACAACGCCGGGTAGACGCGCTTAACACG
>OHRU01000334.1_pt1 | contig 19358 bp, 16 predicted proteins | sample 1578491 | NCBI WGS metagenome assembly OHRU01 (sample SAMEA3879565, study PRJEB24766) | human gut metagenome | biome: human-associated habitat; feature: feces | place: USA | collected 1985/1987 | reverse complement strand
CAGCGTAAGACGTGCCTCTCCGCATCGAGCCAGAAGTGCGCCCATAAACAGCACAGATGAGCGCATGCTCTCCATCATGCTATGCGGTATCTGGCTTGAATACAAAGCGTGCGAATCTATGTAGACGTCATTTTCCTGCTGTTGGGCAGTGCAGCCGAGGCTGCGAAGTATTCTCAGTGAAGCGTCAACATCGCTCAGCTGAGGAACGTTCAGCAGGTCTGTTTCGATCGGGCACACGATTGAGGCCGCCAGGATAGGCAGGACCGCATTCTTTGCCCCCTGTACAAAACACGCTCCCTCAAGGCGTTTTCCTCCGTTACAATGCCATATTGCCATAAAAAACCTCGCAGAAAGAACTTTGATCACGCCATTCTATGCTGCAAGGTGATTTTTTGTTATTTGCCGTTTTCCTCAACGAGAGAGAAAATTCTGTCGCATATCATATCTGTAGCCCCGGGCTTTGCAAGCTTTGCCATAGCAGCAGACATTTTTTCTATCTTATCGTCCGAGGAGAGTATATCCTTCACCGCTTTTAGGAGCTCCTTTGGCTCAAACCAGCCCTCCTCAAAGATAAGTGCTCCGCCGGCATCCTCAACTACCTTAGCGTTTTTGAACTGATGGTTATTTGTGACAAACGGAGAGGGCACGAATATCGTGGGCTTGTGCATATATGTAAGCTCCGATATCGTGGACGCTCCGGCGCGGCATAGCACAAGATCCGCCGCCGCCATGACGCGCGGCATATCGTATATGTACTCTCTGACGTCCATCCCGTTTTTTTCGTAGTCGGGAACGGTATCACGCAGATGCGTCACCATCTTCTCATATCCCTCAACACCGGCCGAGTGGATGAGCATAAATCCGGGCTTTTTGCCGGCAAGCTCAATGAAGCTGCACATGACCTCGTTCATGTTCTCTGCGCCCAGCGAGCCCCATACGGAAACGACCAGCGGCTTATCCATCGGTATACCGAGCTCTGCCTTTGCCGTTTTCTTTGAATATTCGCCGAACTCGCCGCGCACAGGTGTGCCGGTAACAACAGTTTTTTCGGGGTTTTTATAGTATTTACGGCTCTCCTCAAAGCCGAGCATTATCGTATCGACAATGCCCGAGAGCATGCGGGTCGTAAGTCCGGGATCTGCGTTGCTCTCGTGCACGGCCGTCGGTATGCCGAGTCTTGACGCGGCCTTGAGCACGGGAAAGCACACATAGCCGCCCGTTCCGACCACGACGTCGGGCTTAAAGCGCTTTATTATCCGCTTTGCTTTCATCGTAGACAGTATAAGATGCCATGCTGCGCTTATGTTATGGAAAAATCCTGCGATCGTTTTTTCACGGCTGAGTCCCCTGACGCGAACGGTCTCTATCTTATAGCCCGCACGGGGGACAAGGTCGGATTCCATTTGACCGACAGCACCGATGAACAGAAACTCGCTGTCGGGCATGAACTCCTTTATCCGTCCGGCGACAGCAAGCGCGGGATTTATATGCCCCGCTGTGCCTCCGCAGGCAAATATTATTCTCATATTCTATCCTCCCGCACGTCCTGCCGGTATATTTCTTGATATGCTGAGCACTATCCCCATCTCGGCCATCTGCATAAGCAGCGCCGTTCCTCCGTAGCTGAAAAACGGGAGAGAAATGCCCGTGCAGGGCACAAGATTGGTGACTACCGCAACGTTAAGTATAACCTGTATGGCCAAAAGCGTAGTTATTCCGGCTGAGACCAGAAAGCTGTATCTGTCGGCACAGTGGAGTGCTATCCAATAGCCGCGGATAATAAGAAGCGCAAATAGCGTAAGTATGAGGAGCGCACCTATAAAACCGAGCTCCTCACACACAACAGAAAAGATAAAATCGTTGTGCTCCTCAGGCAGGTACAGATATTTCTGCCGGGACTTGCCGTAGCCCAGCCCGAACAGGCCGCCGGAGCCGATGGCCCGTGCGGTCATCTCCGGGGTGACCACCTGCTCAATGGTATAGGATTTGCCGATTTCGATCATATCCGTTCCTCCTTTATACGCCCAGCCGGGTCCACAGGCGGTCATACAGCTTCAGGGTCTCCTTGGGCAGGTTCTCATAGATCTCGCATCGGTCCAGGGTCTCTGCCGGGGGAGCCATGATCTGGAAGATCTCCGGGTCCAGCTCCTCCTCGTTGACCTCCTGGTAGTAGGCCGGGTACTGCTCCAGCGCCTCCCGGTTGGGGGACGCGTACCAGATATAGTCCATATTGGCCAGGTTGGAGCTGGTGGAGGCGATGAAGTTGATCCACTCCTCCGCCTCGGCCATGTGCTGGGTGTCCTTCAGGACGCACATGGCGTCCACGAACCAGTTGCTGCCCTCCTCCGGAATAACGAAGGCCAGATCCTCGTTGTTCTCCAGCATGGTCAGGTAGTCTCCGGCGTAGTACATGGCGATGGCGGCGTTTCCGCCCTCCATTTTCTGGAACACCTCGTCCATGACGAAGGCCTGATACACGCCGCTGTCCTTGGCGTTTTTCAGCAGGGCAAAGGCCTCCTCCAGCTGGCTTTCGTCGGTGGTATTGATGCTGTAGCCCAGGTCCAGCAGGGCCGCGGCCAGAGCGTCCCGGGAGTTGTTGATCATCAGCACCTGTCCCGCATACCGGGGATCGAACATGGCGTCCCAGCTGGTAATAGGCCCGGACACCATGGTGGTGTTGTAGATAATGCCCAGGGTGCCCCAGGCGTACGGCACGGTGTACTTGTTCTCCGGGTCGTAGCTGAGGTTTTTATAGGTGTCGTCAATCAGGTCAAAGTTGGGGATGTGGCTGTAGTCCAGCTCTGCCAGCATATCCTCCTGAATCAGGCGGGCGATCATATAGTCCGAGGGGACGATGACGTCGAAGTCCGCGCCGCCCATCTTGATGAGGGAGTACAGGGCCTCGTTGCTCTCCGCCGTCTGATAGTTCACGCGGATGCCGGTTTCCTCCTCAAACTGGGTGATCAGCTCCTCGTCGATGTACTCGCCCCAGGAGCACACGTTCACCACCCGCTCCGACTGGACGGACCGGCCGGTGACCACCAGCAGCGCCGTCAGCACGCAGGCCATGACCCCGGCCGCCACACGCCGCAGCACCTTGTTGGGCCGCCGGTGGTGCTTCATAGGCGCGCCGGAGGCGGCAGTCGCCGCTGCGTGGTGCTCCCGGCGGGCGGCGTGGCTGTCCCGCAGGTTGATGATGGCCAGCAGCACCAGCACCGTCACAAACAGCAGGGTGGAAATGGCGTTGATCTCCGGGCTGACGCGCTTTTTGGTCATGCCGTAAATGGTCATGGCCAGGGTGGAGGCACTGGTCCCGGCGGTAAAATAGCTGATGATGAAGTCATCCACGGACATGGTGAAGGCCGTCAGCGCACCGGAGACGATGCCGGGCTTGATCTCCGGGATGATGACCCTCCAGAACGCCTGCATCCATGTGCAGCCCAGATCCTGGGCCGCGTCCACCAGATTGCGGTCCATCTGCCGCAGCTTGGGGCCCACCGCCAGAATGACATAGGGGATGTTGAAACACACATGGGCGATAAGCAGGGTGCCGAAGCCCATGGTCAGCCGCTCCGGCAGCACCACTGCCGACTGCCAGGAGTTCACCCACCCGGCAAAGGCGCCCCAGCCGTTGAAGAACACCACGAACAGCAGGCACAGGCTGACGCCGGTGACGATATCCGCGTTCATCATGGGGATGTTGTTGACGGAATTGACGATGGCCCGGCGCCGCCGGCTCATGGCGTACAGGCCAATGGCGGCAAACGTGCCCGCAATGGCCGCCACAATGGTGGACAGCAGCGACACCATCAGGGTGGTGTATACGCTGTTCATGATCAGGCGGTTAGACAGCAGGGACTCGTACCATTTCAGGGAAAAGCCCTTCCACACGCTGGAGCTGGTGCCCGCGTTGAAGGAGAAAACGATGAGAATGATAATGGGTGCATAGAGAAACAGGAACACCAGCGCCATAAGCACCCGATCGCCGATGCTGTTCTGTCTGCGCCCGGTCATAGGATCACCGCCTGTTCCTCGCCCTCACCGAAGCGATTCATCACCAGCATGCACACCAGCACGATGACCATCATCACCAGGGAGATGGCCGCGCCCAGCTGGGGGTTGTAGGCCCCGCCCAGGAACTGCCGCTCGATCAGGTCGCCCAGCAGCAGCTCCGTGCCGCCGCCCAGCATCCGGCTGATGGCGAAGGTGGACACCGACGGCACAAACACCATGGTGATGCCGGAGATGACCCCCGGCAGGCTCAGAGGCAGGATCACCCGGCGGAATACCGTCATGGAGCTGGCCCCCAGGTCCCGGGCAGCCTCCAGCAGGGAGCCGTCCAGCTTGATGATCACGGAATAGATGGGCAGGATCATAAAGGGCAGATAGTTATATACCATGCCCAGCACCACGGCCCCCTGGGTATTCATCATGGAGAAATACTCCAGCTCCGTGCCGAAAATGTGGTTATACAGGCTGATGAGCCCGATTTTCTGAAACAGCTGGTTCAGCAGCCCGTGGTTTTCCAGGATGGTCATCCAGGAATACGTCCGCAGCAGGAAGTTCATCCACATGGGCAGCATGATCAGCACCATGGCCGTCCGCTGGAAGGCGGGCCCCTCCCGGCTCATGAGATACGATACCGGGTACCCGATGACCAGACAGATCAGCGTGGCGATGATGGCCAGCTTGAATGACCGCAGAAACACCTGGGTATAGCCGCCCATCTGCACAAAATTGTCCAGGGTGAAGCCCCCCTCTGAGGAGGAGAAGGCATAGATCACCATGATGAGGATGGGGGCCACCACGAAAATGGCCATCCACACCTCATAGGGCACGGCGAACCGGGAGAGCTTATTCTTCATCCCCGCTCTCCTCCTCATCCGTCTCCCAGGAGGCGTCCGCCAGCTCCTCATACTCCTCGGAATAGGAGCTGTAGTCGCCGAACTGACCGGAATATTCGCTCTTTTTCATGATATGGAACCCGTCCGGGTCGATCTTCACGCCGATGCGGGCCCCCACCGGGGAGTGGTCCGTGGTCTGGATCAGCCACTTGAAGCCCCGGAAGTCCACGATGATATCGTACTGCATCCCCTTGAAGGTGACGTTGGTGACGGTGCCCACCAGCTGCCCCTGCTCCACGGGGACAATGTCGATGTCCTCGGGGCGGATGACCACGTCCACCGGCTCGTTGGGGGCGAACCCGCCGTCCACGCAGGGGAACTCCTTGCCGTACATTTTCACCACGTTGTCGCGGACCATGGAGCCGTTGAGAATGTTGCTCTCGCCGATAAAGTCCGCCACAAAGGCGTTTTTCGGCTCGTTATAGATGTCCTCGGGGGTGCCGATCTGCTGGATGCGGCCCTTGTCCATCACCACCACGGTGTCGGACATGGTCAGGGCCTCCTCCTGGTCGTGGGTCACATAGATGAAGGTAATGCCCATCTGCTGCTGGATACGCTTCAGCTCGTTCTGCATATCCTTCCGCAGGCGCAGGTCCAGCGCGCCCAGGGGCTCGTCCAGCAGCAGGACCTTGGGCCGGTTCACCAGCGCCCGGGCAATGGCCACCCGCTGCTGCTGGCCGCCGGACAGCTGGGTGATTTTCCGGTGCTCAAAGCCCTTCAGACTCACCACGCCCAGCATTTCCGTCACGCGCTCCTCGATTTCCTCGGCAGGCACCTTGGCGATCCGCAAGCCAAAGGCGATGTTCTCAAACACGTCCAGATGAGGGAACAGCGCATACTTCTGGAACACCGTGTTGATCTGCCGCTTATGCGGCGGGACATCATTAATCCTCACACCATCAAAGGTGACGTCTCCCGACGTGGGCGTCGTGAAACCGCCGATAATCCTCAGCGTTGTGGTCTTTCCACAGCCGCTGGGGCCCAGAAGTGTGAGGAATTCAGAATCGTTGATATACAGATTGATGTGATCGAGAACCAGCTCGTCGTCAAACGCCATGCAGAGGTCCCGCAGGCGAATCAACTCTTTGGACATTTATCCTCCCCCGTTCGTAAAATATTTTTGACTTACCTCTTTTCTCTGTTCAAAGGGAGGCCTTGCGGATAGGCCTGATATCTCTCGTTGAAATTTGGCAGATACAATATATAAAAATTAAAGACAAATGTCAATCATTATTTTTTCGAATATCCCCGCTTTCTGGTCTTATCCGGAAAGAACAGCAAAAGGCCCCGGCTTTGGCCGGGACCTTTTGCGGTTAATCCTTCCAGAAGGTCAGGTTTTTGGAGGCGTCCTGCACCTCCTGCGGCACGGTGATCTCCTGAATATCGTTATAGCCAACGATCTCCAGTCCGATGGCATAGCGGCTGATGGTGCCGTCCTCCTGATTTTTCTGCACGATCTGCTGCATGAGCTGCGTCGCGTCTATCTCATACTTTACCGGTAGGCGGGAGAAAAGCCCTATCCAGACCCGGACAGGGACCTCCGCCGCTGTTTCCTCCGGGGCATCCGAGGTCCAAAACAGAGACTTCAGGCGATCCCAAAGGCCGGTGGTGCTGTTTTTCAGTATTCCCTGCGCGATATGCGGCGGCAGCGTTCCCTCAACGCACAGAGCCAACTGACCCTGGACCCAATTCATCCCCACGACCCGGAAGTCGGTATCGCTCTGTGTGCTGAGCTGCGTGATCTCCCGGATGTCCAGAGACTGGACATTTGCGCGGAAAAGCTCAGCGGACAGGGTGGCCCGGTACCACTTCATGTCCTCTTTATCCGCCATGCCCACATACACCTTTTCCGAATCGCCCTCGGGGACCGCATAGATGTGATACAGGTTCGCTTCCTCCGGTCCGGATCCGCTCATAGTCAGGTCCATTTCCATAGCCACCGGGTCGCTCATGACCATGGAGATATCACCGCTTATCCTGGCGGATGAGGTGGTCGCCAGGGAACTGGCGTCAATATCCATGTAATACATGTAGTGGATGCTGGTGGCCTGCTCCAGCCGTTTCTGCATCCGGGGGACCATATCCGCCGCCGATTTCACCAGCACAAGGCCCGCCGCGCCGACGATCACCACCAGCACCAGCAGAACCACCAATATCCGTTTCCAAACACGCTTTTTCATCGTACTCCCTCTTTCCTCACGGCTGGTCCTTCTGATCTCGCCAAAAAATGACAATTACACTATACGGACAGCGGGAGCAAATGTCAATCCCTCTTTTACGCAGCAGCTTTGTTCCCGTGGCGATTCCCGAAAACGCGTGACCTGGTGGGGGCCGCTCACACAAAGACGTATTTTTCCAGCCGGTCCATGGCCTCCCGCACCAGGGTATGGGGCAGGGCGGCGTTGATGCGGATGCAGTCGCCGTCGCCGAAGGCTTCGCCGCTCTGCCAGATCACGCCGTGCTCCACACCCCGGCGGCGCAGCTGGTCCGGGGTGATGCCGTGATCCCGGCACCAGGCCCCGCAGTTGACGAACAGCATATACGTCCCCTGAGGCAGCATCATGGAAACGCCGGGGAACCGGCTTTCCATAAAGTCCCGGATGTACCGCAGGTTCTTGTCCAGCACGGCGCACAGCTGGTCCACCCATTCCATGCCCGCGTGGCTGTAGGCCCCCGTCAGGGCATGCATGGACAGCACGTTGCAGCTGTTATACCCGGACAGGTCTCCCTGCCGCCGGACCCGGCTGCGCAGCCGGTCGTCGTAGATAATGTGGTACGACCCGATGAGCCCCGCCAGGCTGAAGGTCTTGGTGGGGGCATAAAAGGCCGCGGTGCGGCTGCGGGCATCGGCGGACACGGACTGGGTGGGAATGTGGGTGTGTCCCGGCATGATCAGGTCCGACCAGATCTCGTCGGAGATGACGGTGCAGTCGTTGGCGGCGTATACCTCCATGGCCTGCTCCAGCTCCCATCGCTCCCACACCCGGCCGCAGGGATTGTGGGGGGAGCACAGAATGGCCAGGTGGATGTCGTGCTCCTTCAGCTGCCGGTCCATGTCCGCATAGTCCATGCGCCACACGCCCGCCTCATCCCGCTTCAGCGGCGTGTGGACGATGGGCCGCCCCAGCCGCTCCAGGGTGTGGGTAAAGCCCACATAGGTGGGGCTGTGGACCAGGATAGGCTCCCCGGGGCAGGTCAATGCCTGCACCACGGAGCTGACGCCGCCCAGGACCCCGTTTTCATACCCGATGTGCCGCCGCTCCAGGCCGGATACCCCGTGCCGCACCTGCTGCCAGCGGATGATGCTGTCATAGTAGGCGTCCGTCAGCCGGTAGTAGCCGAAATTGGGGTGGCTGAGCCGGGCCTGGATGGCCTCCAGCACCGGCGGCGCGGTGGGAAAGCTCATATCCGCCACCCACATAGGGATCCGGGAAAAGCCCGCCTTAGGCTCCACTCCGGCATAGGGGATCACGTCCAGGGCCAGGGCATCCCGTCCCTGCCGGTCCAGAATGGTGTCAAAATCATACTGCATGGTCATCCTCCGTTCTTTATGTCCGGCAGGCGGAACACCCGCCGGGTATTTTCCAGCACAGCCGCCTCCACCGTCTCCGGCGGCAGCCGCTTAAGCCGTGCGATCTCCTCAATGATCCGGGGCAGCAGCAGGGAGGAGTTGCGCACCCTGCCCAGAGATTTTCTGCTGCCCTCCCAGGGAATGTCCGGCAGCACATAGGGACTGTCGGTCTCCACCAGCAGCCGCTCCAGCGGCGCCCGGGCCACTGTCTCCCGCAGGGGGGCCGACTCCCGCCGCAGCAGCGCACCGCCGATGCCCAGACACAGGCCCAGGTCCAGGTACTGCCGGGCCGTTTCCCAGCCGCCCTGGAAGCAGTGCACCACCCCGCCGGGGAGCCACCGCCGCCTGCGGCGCAGCATGGGCAGGGCGTCCCGGTCCGCCATGCGGATGTGCAGCACCAGCGGCAGCCCTGTCCGCCGGGCCAGGTCCAGCTGATACCGGAACCACAGCAGCTGGACCAGCCGGTGATGCCGGGGCCGGTGATAGTCCAGTCCCGTCTCTCCGATGGCTGCCACGCCGGGGCCCCGGGCCCAGGTGGCCAGCTGTTTTCGCTGCCGCCAGGGAACCTGGGCCGTCCGGGTGGGATGAACGCCCACCGCCAGGCGGAAAAGGTCCGGATGCTGCCGGTACAGGGCGGCGGTCAGCCGGTTGGAGTCAAAGTCGATGGCGGGCTCGATGCACAGGGCGACACCGCTTTCCCGCAGCCGCTTCAGCAATCCGTCCCGGTTTCCCTCCTCCGCCGTCAACTGGCCGGTCAGGTACCGGAAGGTGCCGTCGTAGCGCTTATGACTGTAGTGGGCATGGCTTTCGATGATCATCTGAGCCCCTCCTTTGCCTGCCGCAGCACCGTTTCCGCCAGCTGCACCCCGCCTACCCGGTAGCCTGCGGCGGCGTATACGGCATGGAGGGGACCGTCCGTCACCAGCACCAGGGGCAGGCACCCCGGCTCCAGGAAAACGCTGCGGGCCAGGGCGTTGGGCCTGCCGCCCAGCAGCACCCGGCACCGGGGCAGGACCCGGCAGACCTCCGCCAGAAGCGGGTCCGCCCGGTCCCGGAGGTCCGGCACCAGAAGGACAATATCCATTCCGGCAAGAGCCGCTGCCCGATCCCGCAGCTCTCCCAGCAGATGCTCCGTGGGCTCCCGGCCCACCTCCAGCCAGGCCAGCAGCGCCGGGGTCCGGGTCAGCTCCCGGCCGGCCAGCTCCCGGCCATCCGGGGAGCGGACGGTGAAGTCCGGCAGGGGACAGGAGACGGTCATCTCCTCCGGGAAAACCGGCACTTTTTCCAGGGAAATCCGCCGTTTTTCTCCATTATCCAGGGAAAAACAGACGGTGCGGGCGTGTATATCCCCACAGGGCAGGCGGCTATCGGTGATAACGGTATAACGTCCGGGCAGCAGGTCCACGGTCATCTGCCCGTTTTTCCAGGAATAGGACGACAGGTCCAGGGCCTGTTCATTCTCCTGCTTTGTCAGGCCAAAATCCGTGCCGAATGCCATGGGATTTTCCAGAATCAGGAAGCTGCCCCGGGCCAGACCCGTTGCGGCGGAACGGAATTGACCGTTCTGCCAGAACTGAGGCTCCCGGTCCGCCGGGTGCAGCCGGGCGGGGACGCCCAGGGCCCGGCACAGGGCCGCGAACAGCGCATCCCGGGATAGGGGGGACCCAGCCCTTGACGCCAGCGCTGCCGCCGGAAGGGTGGTCAGCTGAGGGTATTCCTCCTGGGGGAAAAAGTGAATATTTTCCGTAAGCCAGGCGTATAAAGCCTGGGGATCACGGCGGAAATGTTCCCTTTGTGAGTCCGTCAGGGCATGCAGCAGCTGCCGCCGCTGGGGCCGCAGGGGCTCGTTATCTATCCGGGGACAGGCCACATACCGGAAATACACGTCCTCCGGCAGCTCCGGGCAGGGGCCGGGCACGGACAATGACTCTGCCAGCACCTCCGGGGTCACATCCTGAAGATCCTTGGGGGAGAGAGCTGCCAAAAGGGCCTGCTTATGGGGCAGGGAAAAGGAAGAATTTTCCAGAAACTCTGCCAGATTTTCCCGGTTGGCGGGAGCCTGAAGCAGGAGTTCTCCTCCGGGAAGGCCCGCTGCCATAGCTTCCGCGTCCTGCTCCATATGAGCGATATGGCGTTTGCGGACGTCGATTGCGGCGGCAAGCCGCTTTTTTTCTTGGGACAACACCGGGACAGGGGGTGTTTTGTCCCGGGACAACATAGGGACAGGGCCGGGACAGACCGAGATGTCCCGGCTGATTTCCGGCTTCTCCGACTCCGGCAGAGTCAGGGTGACGGTTTCCACGTCACCGGAAATAATTTCCTGTGCAGACCATTCACCGCAAACTGCCCGGACCCGGAGACTGCCCCGCCCACAGGTGAGCCGGGCGAGTCCCTGCCGGTCCGCCGGGACCCGTGCAGCGGGGAACCATTGGCAGGCGTTGAGAATTTCAAAGAAAACCGCCGCCCCCGGCAGAGGGGCTCCGGCCCGGTCCGTTACCCGGACGGTGAGGGTCCGCACCGGGGCATAGCGGCGGGTCTGATTCAGCAGAGTCACCATGCCGCTTCTGGAAATAATTTCCTCCCCCACGGGGTCTCCGAAGCACCGGGTATGCAGCAGCAGGGCCCGGGCTGCCGCTGCTGTGAACCAGCCCCGGTCCAGAGTCTCCTCCGGCTCGCAGGCTCCCAGAAAATGCCAGCTGCCATCCACCCAGACCTCCACCCAGGCGTGGTTGTCGTCGCAGTGGGCCCAGCGGGGGGTGTAGATCTGCCGGGCGGGGATGCCCACGGCCCGGTAGGCGTTGACGGCAAAGGTGGACTCCTCGCCGCAGCGGCCAAAGCCGCAGCGCCAGGCGGCGGCTGCGGAAATCGTGCGGTCATCCGTCAGCCGGTATGTTACCTGGCTGGCGTTCCAATAATTCACCCGGACGGCGGCCTGATATTCCGGCAAACCGGCCAGGAGGGGGGACAGCTCATCATACATAGCCCGGCGGCAGTCGGACAGCTCCTCCTCGTTGACCCGGGGATGGAGCACATAGTTCAGGAAAATGTCCTCCGGCAGGTGGGCGGCATAGGGGGAGGTCCGGCGCAGCATGACCCCGTGCCGTGCCAGACTGCGGAACAGGGCGGGGGGAGTATTCAGCCAGTCGCTGAGGGGGCTGGCGGCATAGCACCAGACCAGGGCCTGGGCATCGTCGGGGTCCAGACCCTCCAGCGCAGTCCGGATGGCCGGGGCCGCGCAGGCGGCAGGGCCGGTCAGCAGCGAATCAAAGCGCCGCCGGGCGGCGGCATACGTTTCGGGGGACAGCGGCATAGGGGCCTCCTTTTTTACTCGATCCACTCCACGCGGCAGGCCTCGGCCAGCATTTCACGGGAAGCCTCCCGGTTTTCCACATAGGTGCCGGGGCTTGCCTCGTAGTCGGCGGTAATGCTCTCCAGGTCCTCCTCGATCAGGCGGGCATACGCGTCAGAAACCGTCAGCTTTTTGCCCCGGACCCGGGTGATCTTGTCCCGGGCGTCGGGCCACTCGGTGGTATCCGGGCCGCTCTCCAGAATCGTCTGGTTCCGGCTCAGAGAGACGATGAGCCAGGCGGAATAGCGGGACGGCGCGGGACCCGGCTCCAGGGGAGCGGAGCGCTCCAGCCGCACCGCATATCCCACGGAGGGATGCTTTTCCCGGAAGGCCCGCACCAGCTGGCACACCTCCTGGAAGATGCGGTTTTCATTCTGCTTGACCTCCGCCGAATCCACGGCGCTTTCGTGAGATCTTCTGAACAGGCCGAAGCCCTTGAGCTGCTTTTCCATGAGCGATTTTCCTTTCTGCTTATTATTTTATAGATGTTTCGTGAGATGCTTCGTGCAGACCGTGGACAATGGCGGCGCACCGGGCAAATTCCTCCGGATCGGTCTGCCAGACCTCGTACTCGGACAGGGTGGGCAGGCCCATGGACACGGTGGACTTGCGGTAGGTCATGCCGCTGTCCAGCGGGGCGCGGCGGCCGGTGGTGTGGAAGGTGCGGATGCCGGTCTCGTGGTGAATCTGTTGGATGTTCCACCATTTCACGCCGCAGCCGGCCATGATGTGAATGCGTCCGGCGGCCTGACGGCGGAGCCGGGCCAGCAGGGGAATGCCTGCGGCGGCGTCCGGGGCCTGGCCGGAGGTCAGCACCGTCCGGCAGCCCAGGGAAACAGCGTCCTCCAGGGTCCGGAAGGGGTCCCGGGACATGTCGAAGGCCCGGTGAAGGGTCACCTCCATGTCCCCGGCACAGTCCATCATCCGGCGCATTTTCTCCATATCCAGGGCGCCGTCCGGGGTCAGGGCTCCGATGACCACGCCGTTGACGCCCAGGCGGCGGAACAGGTCGATCTCCCGGCACATCTGGTCCATCTCGGCATCGGTATACAGAAAGTCGCCGAAGCGGGGGCGGATGAGAACGTTCACCGGGACGGGGCAGTCCCGCAGGACCTGCTCAAGCATGGCCGGAGAGGGGGTGACGCCGCCGATGACCAGCTGGCCGCAGAGCTCCAGACGGTCTGCGCCGCCCCGGCAGGCGGCCAGAGCGGAGGCATAGGAATCCACGCAGCCTTCAATCAAGGGGGCGCAGGGAGTGGGGGTTGTCATGTGGGTTGTCCTCCTTTGGGGGAGATCGGGGAGCGGGGATCAGGCATTTTCCAGCTCCCGGGCCAGGTAATAGAGGGTGGACACGGCGGCCCCGGTGGCGCCGGGGGTCTGGTGCTGCCAGGTGATGCCGGTGTTGTTGTCCGCCGTGCCGGCGATATCCAGGTGGAGCCAGGGAAGCCCCTGGGTGAAGTGCTTCAGGAAAAGCCCGGCGGTGATGGCGCCGCAGCCGTCCTTGCTGGTGTTGCGGACGTCGGCATAGTCGCTGCGGATCAGGTCCTCGTACTCCGGGAAGTCCGGCATGCGCCAGAACCGCTCGCCGGAGTGCCCGGCGGCCCGGGTCAGGCAGCCGTACCAGCCGTCGTCGGAGGCCATGACGCCGGTGGTCACATAGCCCAGCATGGCGTACACGGCTCCCGTGAGGGTGGCGATATCCACCAGGTGGGTGCAGCCCTCCCGGCGGATGGCCCAGGTGAGGCCGTCGGCCAGGATCAGGCGGCCCTCGGCATCGGCGTTGAGGATCTCCACGGTCTGGCCGGAAAAGAGGGTGATCCGGTCCCCGGGGAGCATGCTGGTGGGGGAGATGCGGTTTTCACAGGTGGGGATCACCGCCGTGACGTTGACCCGGACTCCGTGCCGGGCCAGAGCGTGCAGGGCGGCGGCCGCCGCCGCGCCCCCGGCCATGTCGCCCTTGATGCCCGCCATGGAGGAGGCAGATTTCAGGCAATAGCCGCCGCTGTCCACGGTGACGCCCTTGCCCACGAAGCCTACCCGCCGGGGGTCCTCCGGCGCACCGGTGTACCGCAGCACCACCAGGGCCGGGGGGTGGCCGCTGCTGCCGCCTACGGTCAGCAGGCCCCGGAGGCCCAGGTCCTCCAGCTGCTGCCGGTCGTAGACAGTGGTTTCGATGGGCAGACCCTGGGCCAGGGCCGTCAGCCGGGCGGCGAAATCCATCGGCGTCAGCAGGTTGGCGGGGAGGTTTACATAATTGCGAACGGCCATAATGTCCTCCGCCAGCTGCCAGGCGGCGGTGAGCTGGGGCAGGGTGAAGCCGCTGCCGGAGGCATAGCAGGTCAGGGTGGGGCAGCGGACGTCCGTCAGGCAGTCGGCCTTGCGGTGGGAGCCGCCCAGGATGCCCTCCAGGGCGGCATTGAGGCCCGGCTGGCCCAGCCGGGCGGCAGGGGACAGGTCAAAGACGCAGCTGTCCGGCTCCAGGTCCAGGACGGTCTTGACGGCCTTGCCGTAGCACTCCTTGCAGGCCAGCACCGTCCAGTCCGGGCCGCGGCCCACGGTAATGTCCGCCGTGCCGTCGGGGTGCAGGTAATAGCGGGTCCTGAGATAGTCGTCGTCCGTCAGCCGGACCCGGGCGGAGACGGGCTGGTTTTCGTACAGGGCGATCATGCTTCTTCCTCCTCCGCCTCCGCAGGCGCTTCCCAGGGAACCATGGTGGCCACGCACCGGTTGATGGTGACGCCCTGCTGGTAGAATTTGGCCTCGTAGTCCGTCATGACCCCCACGGGTCCGCCGGCGTGAAGGTCCCGGGTGACCTGGGACAGCCGGAAGCCGAACCGGGGGATCTCCTCCAAAGACCACTCGAACAGCTTGTCGTTGTCGCTTTTGAAGTGGATCTCGCCGCCCAGGGGCAGCACCCGGCGGTATAATTGCAGGAAATTGCCGTGGGTCAGGCGGCGCTTTTTCTGGTTGCTTCTGGGCCAGGGGTCGCAGAAATTGATGTAGATGCGGTCCACCTCGCCGGGGGCGAAAAACTCCGGCAGGCAGGCGGCATCGCCGTCCACGAAAAATACGTTGTGCAGACCTGCCGCCTGGGCCCGCTCCATGGCCACCACCATGGCGTCGGGGCCCTTTTCCACGGCGATCAGCAGCACGTCCGGCTCGGCGGCGGCGGTCTCCGCCGTGAAGCGGCCCTTGCCGCAGCCCAGCTCCACCCGCAGCTCCCGGGCACCGGGCAGCAGCTCCCGCCAGCGGCCCCGCAGGGCACGGGGATCCGCCACCAGCAGGGACGAGCATGCCTCCATCCGGGGCAGCAGGTTTTTTTTCTTTCTCATGCGCATAGCGTTCTTCCTCCCACGCGGCCCGGGGCCGCAAATAAAAATCCATTCTTATATATACCACAAGATAGCCGGTTCTGTAAACGAAAAAAATGCTCTATTTGGTGCCGGGGACGGTTTTGTGACCGGATTATGAACATGTCATATTGAAAAATGCGCAAAGAATTTTCATTTCTTTTGTGGAATATCCTGAAAAAGAGAAAGGCGGTCAACAAGGGCTTGATAATTTTTAGACGAGGGACTATAATACAAACTGTATGAAGATCATACACAAGATGGGACCGCTGTGGGCGGCATCTCACCGTGGGCCCGCCGGTCCGGTGGACAGGGCGGGTGATCGAAGCAAGGAGGAACTATCATGACGAACGTTCTGTTGGAAAAGAAGGGCCACATCGCCGTTGCCACCATCAATCGGCCCAAGGCCCTCAATGCCCTGAATTCCCAGGTGCTGGAGGATATCGACCAGCTGGTGGAGCAGGTGAAGGCGGACGACGAGATCCGCGCCCTGGTCATCACCGGCAGCGGCGAGAAGGCCTTTGTGGCCGGCGCCGACATCGGCGAGATGAGCACCCTGACCAAGGCGGAGGGCGAGGCCTTCGGCAAGAAGGGCAACGACGTGTTCCGCAAGCTGGAGACGCTGCCGGTCCCCACCATCGCCGCAGTCAACGGCTTTGCCCTGGGCGGCGGCTGTGAGCTGTCCATGAGCTGCGACATCCGCATCTGCGCCGACACCGCCGTGTTCGGTCAGCCGGAGGCGGGCTTGGGCATTACCCCGGGCTTCGGCGGCACCCAGCGTCTGGCCCGCTTGGTGGGCCTGGGCATGGCCAAGCAGCTGATCTATACCGCGAAGAATATCAAGGCCGACGAGGCTCTGCGTATCGGCCTGGTGAACGCCGTGTATCCCCTGGCGGAGCTGATGCCCGCCGCCGAGAAGCTGGCCGAGACCATCGCCAAGAACGCCCCCATTGCCGTCCGCGCCTGCAAGAAGGCCATCAACGACGGCATGCAGGTGGATATCGACCGGGCTGTGACCATCGAGGAGGGCCTGTTCGGCAGCTGCTTCGAGACTGCCGACCAGAAGGAGGGCATGGGCGCTTTCCTGGAAAAGCGCAAGCACGAGCCCTATCAGAACAAGTAACTCCCGGCAAATCCCTATTTCGTTAATTAACAGGTCCCCTGCCGGGCCTGATGATTAAAACGGCTACTTAAATATAAATTTATTTAGGAGGAACTATCATGAAAGTCGCAATCTTTGGTGCAGGTACTATGGGCAGCGGTATCGCTCAGGTCTTTGCCGCAAAGGGCCACACCGCTCTGATGTATGCTTCCAGCGTCGCCAGCGCTCAGCGTCATAAGGATAAGCTGGCTGCCTCTCTGAACAAGAAGGTCGCCCGCGGCAAGATGACTCAGGAAGCTGCTGATGACATCATGAGCCGCGTCCTGGTGGAGGAGTTTGAGGCTGCCGCCGATGCCGACCTGGTCATCGAGTGCGTTGCCGAGAATATGGCCACCAAGAAGGAGCTGCTGGGCCGTCTGGACGCTCTGTGCAAGGAAGACGCCATCTTCGCTTCCAACACTTCCTCTCTGTCCATCACCGAGATGGGTCAGGGCCTGAAGCATCCGCTCATCGGTATGCACTTCTTTAACCCCGTGCCCGCCATGAAGCTGGTGGAGGTCATTGCCGGCGGCAACACCCCCGCCGAGCTGGTCGAGAAGATCAAGACCCTGTCCACCGAGATCGGCAAGACCCCCGTTGTGGTCAACGAGGCTCCCGGCTTTGTGGTCAACAAGATCCTGATCCCCTATTGCAACGAGGGCGTTTGCGTTCTGCAGGAGGGCGTTGCCTCTGCGGAAGATATCGATATTGCTATGCAGCTGGGCTGCAACCACCCCATGGGCCCCCTGCACCTGGGCGATCTGATCGGCTGGGACATCGTGCTGAACATCATGGACGTGCTGTATAATGAGACCCACGACAGCAAATATCGCGCAAACGTGCTGATCCGGAAGATGGTTCGTGCCGGCAAGTTGGGCATCAAGTCCGGCGAGGGCTTCTTCAACTACAAAAAGTAAATCTGTAAAGGAGAAAAGAGTATGGATTTCCATCTGACGAAGGAACAGCTGCTCGTTCGCAAGATGTACCGCGAATTCGCAGAGAACGAAGTGAAGCCTCTGGCCGCTGAGATCGACGAAGAAGAGCGTTTCCCCATGGAAACCGTCGAGAAGATGGCAAAGCTGGGCATGATGGGTATTTATTTCCCCAAGGAGTACGGCGGCGCCGGCGGCGACGTCCTGTCCTATGCCATGTGCGTGGAAGAGTTGGCCAAGGTCTGCGGCACCACTGCTGTTATCGTTTCCGCTCACACCTCTCTGTGCTGCGCTCCCATTTATGAGAACGGCACCGAGGAGCAGAAGCGGAAGTACCTGCCCGACCTGCTGAGCGGCCGCAAGATCGGCGCGTTCGGTCTGACCGAGCCCGGCGCCGGTACCGACGCTTCCGGCCAGCAGACCACCGCTGTCAAGAACGAGAACGGCGACTACGTCCTCAACGGCAGCAAGTGCTTCATCACCAACGGTAACGTTGCTTCCACCTTCGTCGTCTTCGCCATGACCGACAAGAGCAAGGGCAACCACGGCATTTCCGCGTTCATCGTGGAGTCCGACTTCCCCGGCTTCTCCACCGGTAAGCACGAGAAGAAGATGGGTATCCGCGGCAGCTCCACCTGCGATCTGATCTTCGAGGATTGCGTGATCCCCAAGGATCGTATGCTGGGCAAGAAGGGCGAGGGCTTCAAGATCGCCATGAAGACTCTGGACGGCGGCCGTATCGGTATCGCTTCTCAGGCTCTGGGCCTGGGCGAGGGCGCCGTGGAGGAAGCCATCAAGTATACCAAGGAGCGCGTCCAGTTCGGCAAGCGCATCTCCCAGTTCCAGAACACCCAGTTCCAGCTGGCCGATATGCACACCCGTATGCAGGCTGCGCAGTACGTTGTGTACGCCGCCGCTATGAAGAAGCAGAACCACGAGCCCTATTCCATGGACGCCGCCATGGCCAAGCTGTTTGCTGCTGAGGCCGCTTCCGACGTCACCCGCCGCGCCGTGCAGCTGTTCGGCGGCTATGGCTACACCCGTGAGTATCCCGTGGAGCGCATGATGCGCGACGCCAAGATCACCGAGATCTACGAGGGCACTTCCGAGGTCCAGCGCATGGTCATCTCCAGCCACCTGGGCGTTAAGTAATTGAGGAGGTAAAAGGTAAAATGAAAATTCTTGTTACTGTGAAGCAGGTTCCCGATACCTCCGGTAAGGTGGCAGTGAACCCCGACGGCACCCTGGATCGTGCCTCTATGCAGACCATCATCAACCCCGACGACCTGAACGCCGTTGAGGCCGCCCTGGCCCTGAAGGACGAGCTGGGCTGCAAGGTCGTGGCGTTCACCATGGGCCCCCCTCCCGCAGAAGGCATGCTGCGTGAGCTGATGGCCATGGGCGTGGACGAGGGTGTTCTGATCACCGCCCGCGAGTTCGGCGGCTCCGACACCTACGCCACCTCCCAGATCATCGCCGCCGGCATCGACACCTACGGCGTGGAGGAGGATGACATCATCCTGGCCGGCCGTCAGGCCATCGACGGCGATACCGCCCAGGTTGGCCCCCAGATCGCCGAGAAGCTGCACCTGCCCCAGGTGACCTACGCCGGCGAGATCACCAAGGACGGCAATACTCTGACCGTCAAGCGTATGCTGGAGGACGGCTACATGACCGTGAAGGTCAAGACCCCCTGCATGATCACCTGCATCAAGGAACTGAATCAACCCCGTTACCTGTCCGTGGGCGGCGCTTTTGAAGCCTATTCCAAGCCCCTGGTCACCATGACCTATGAGACTCTGAAGGATCATCCCCTGATCGACAAGAGCACCATCGGTCTGGCCGGCTCTCCCACCAATATTCTGACCTCCTTTACGCCTCCTCAGAAGGGCGCCGGCATGATGCTCGAGGGCGCCGGTAAGGAGACTACCGACAAGCTGGCCGGCATCCTGGCCGCCAAGCATATCATCTAAGGAAGGAGATAAGAAAATGGCTTTTAATAGTGCTGATACCGCTGCCTTCAAAAACGTTTGGGTTTTCTGCGAGCAGCGTCAGGGCGTGATGATGCCCACTACGTTCGAACTGATCTCCGAGGGCCGGAAGCTGGCTAA
>OHRU01000326.1_pt1 | contig 19585 bp, 18 predicted proteins | sample 1578491 | NCBI WGS metagenome assembly OHRU01 (sample SAMEA3879565, study PRJEB24766) | human gut metagenome | biome: human-associated habitat; feature: feces | place: USA | collected 1985/1987 | reverse complement strand
GATTTTGATTACTGTTCGTTTTTTTCGGCGGCAGGCTTTTCGCCGAAGCTCTCCTCCAGCCGGTGGAGGCCCTCCTCCATCTCGTGGAAGCCGGACAGGTCCGGCTGGGCCAGGGTCTGCTGGGCCAGGGCCAGCTTCTGGCAGAACTGGCGGTTCAGCTCGGCGTATTTATCCCGGGACTGGGCGCACCAATCCGCCTGCCGACGGGCCATGGTCCGCAGCTCCTCGATGGCCTTGGCCCGGAACTCCTCCGTCCGCCGGTGGGCGCTGATCTCGATATCGGCGATATGGTCCTTCAGAGACTGATACTCCGCCGCCTGGGCCCGAAGGTCCTCCGTCTCCTGCCGGAGCTTCTGTGCCTGCTCCTGGAGCTGGCGGAACTGATCTTGCAGCTGCAGGCAGGTATCCGCCGCCGCGCTGTTCTCCAGCACGGACTGGCGCAGGGTGCTCAGCTCCGCCTCCATGGCGCGGTTCCGCTCCTGCAGGCTGCGATTTTCCTCCTCCAGAGCGGAAATGCGCTGCTGACTCTCCCGCGAGGTCTGCTGGATATAGCTGATCACGTCCTCCCGGTCAAAGCCGCCGAACAACGCCGTTTTGAAATTGGTATTCATCCCGTATTCCCCCGCTATTCTGTAAATTTGTACACAGTATAGCACAAGGGCCGGATAAAATCAACCGTTTTTCCCGATCATGGCGTAAAGGGCTTCCAGCGCGTCGGACAGGGTCCCCAGCCGGTCGATCAGCCCCAGCTGCACCGCCTGGCTGCCGTACAGAATGGTGCCCACGTCGTTGGACATATCCCCGTCGGCCAGCATCAGCTGGCGGAAGGCATCCTCGGTAATGCGGCTGTGCCGTGCCACAAAGGACACGATGCTCTCCTGCACCCGCTCGAAATACCGGTACGACTGGGGCGCGGCGATCATCAGGCCCGTCATGCGCACAGGGTGCACCGTCATAGACGCCGACGGCACGATGAACGTCTCCCGCCCGGACACCGCCAGGGGAATACCGATGGAGTGCCCGCCTCCCAGCACCAGGGTCACAGTGGGCTTCGTCATCCCCGCCACCATCTCCGCGATGGCCAGTCCCGCCTCGATGTCGCCGCCCACGGTGTTCAGCAGCAGCAGCACGCCGTCCACCTCCTCCGACTGCTCCAAATGAGCCAGCAGCGGCAGGACATGCTCATATTTCGTGGTTTTCGTGTTGTTGGGAGCCACGCTGTGGCCCTCCACCTGGCCGATGATGGTCAGGCAGTACACGCTGCCCCGCTGGCTTTCCACCAAGGCAGCGCCCAGGTCATAAAGACGCTGGGCGCTCTGGTCGCCGGACTGCTCCGGCAGATGATTGGGTTCCTCCGTCATGGAACGCACCTCCTTATCGGAGATAGCATGTGCATTCCGGCGGAAATCATTCAATTCTGAGGCTGATCCGGCAGTGTGGGACAGAATATGCAGACCGATGCCCCGCTCCAGCTCCGGAATGCGTCGCTTATGGGCCGCAGGCGTATCATATGGTATTCCTCTCAAACGGCATGGGCAGGCCGTATATCGTCAAACCTGCCGGATATTTCCGGCAAAAAAGTAAGGAGGGAAGACCAAAATCTTCCCTCCTAACAAGGACACACGGTATTTTTACTTGCCTGCTGCCACAGACTCAACGTGCTTGACCTCGCGGCCGTTATAGGTACCGCACTCCGGGCACATTCTGTGAGGCAGATGCAGCGCGCCGCACTTGGGGCATGCCACGAGACCGGGAGCCGCCAGCTTCCAAACGGAGCTGCGTCTCTTATTGCGTCTTTGCTTGGATACTTTTCCCTTAGGTACTGCCATGTTGACACCTCCTTGGTCTTAACTGCCTGAGCAGTAGTGTATTTGTAATATGCTCACTCGTCGTCCTGCGCGAGCAGCTGGGCCAGCTTTGCAAGCCGCGGATCGACCTGCTTTTTGCAGCGGCACGCCTCGCGGTTGAGGTTGACGCCGCAGCCCGGGCAAAGGCCCTTGCAGTCCTCGGAGCAGAGGGTTTTCGTGTCCATATCGAGGATGAACGCGGTGCCGGCCAGGTCCGCCAGGTCCACCTCATCGTGGTCCAGCAGGACAATGTCGTCGTTCTCCATGTCCTGCTTCTCCTGGGCCAGAACGCACGAGAAGGACGCGGACTTGGGAGCGTCAAACTCCTCCATGCACCGGTCGCATACGCAGCGAAGCGTCGTACTTGCCTGAAGCTCACACAGCAGCACGCCTGCCTGGTTATACACCCTGCCGTCCACAACAACCGGGCGAACCACGGGCTTCTCTCCGCCGAATTCCAGGTCGGACAGGTCCATCTCAAAATGGAAGTCCTGGCTGGCGCCGGGAGTATGCAAAAGCCGGTTCACATTCAGAATCATAGTACACCTCGCAATGACACGAGTAGTATTATACTGAATTTTCCTCCCCTTGTCAAACATTTTCTCATAAATATTTTGACTTTTTTGAAAAAGACGGTAGAATAAGAGCAGACTGGAAATTCTACGGTAAGGGAGGCCCCTTCATGCGGGAGATCACCATCGGAAAAAACGACGCCGGTCAGCGGCTGGACCGCTTTGTGTCCAAAAATCTGCCCCTGCTGCCCCCGGCGCTGCTTCAAAAATACATTCGCCTCAAGCGCATCAAGTGCAACGGCGCCCGGGCCCAGCGGGATCAGCGCCTGCAGGAGGGCGACGTGCTGCAATTATACATCAATGACGAGTTCTTTGACAAGCCCCGGGAGGATAATCTTTTCCTGACCCTGTTCAAGCCGTCACTGGATATCGTATATGAGGATGAGAACCTAATGCTGCTGAACAAACGGCCGGGGCTGGTGGTCCACGCCGACGAGACGGAGAAGGTCAATACCCTCATCAATCACATCCAGGCGTACCTTTACCAGAAGCGGGAGTGGAACCCCCGGTGGGAGAACGCCTTTACCCCGGCCCTGTGCAACCGCATCGACCGCAACACCGGAGGCATCGTCATCGCCGCCAAAAATGCCGAGACCCTGCGCATCATCAATGAGAAGATCCGGGACCGGGAGATCGACAAGCGCTACCTGTGCATCACCCTGGGCCGTCCCCGTCCCCCAGAGGGGGAGGTATCCTGCTTCCTGCTGAAGGATGAGCAGAAAAAGCAGGTGTCCGTGTACCACCGCCCCGTCCCCGGCGGCAAGACCGCCGTCACCCGCTACCGGACCCTGGAGACCCGGGGAGAGCTGTCCCTGCTGGAGGTGGAGCTGCTGACGGGCCGCACCCATCAGATCCGCGCCACCATGGCCGACCTGGGCTGTCCCCTGCTGGGTGACGGAAAATACGGCGACGGCAGGGCCAACCGCCGCTACGGCGAGACCCGCCAGGCGCTGTACTCTTATCGCCTGACCTTCGACTTCCCCACCGACGCCGGGATCCTCGGCTATCTCCGGGGCCGCAGCTTCCAGGTAGACCAGGTCCCCTTCCGGGATAAATATTTTGGCTGACCGCCTGCATCAGCGCCTATTATGCCAGCAAGAATGACAGCTTGTAACAGGAGAACGGAAATTATGCGGTTATGTAAACCGGTTCCCCAGCTTTCGCGGAGTGAAAAACTTCGTTTTCCGTCCTGGAAAAATCCTGGTAAAATCCCGGAAAACGGTTGCGGCACATAGCATTTAGCCGTTGTGGAAAACCCTGTGGAAACTATGGATAACTCTTTGTAGAGCCTTCCCGGTACAGGCTTTATGTTGCTTTTTGTCCATTCCCTCGTTTTACACAAAAGTAATGGAAAGCGCGGATTTCGACAAAACTCCTGTACTTCCCGGCGGTGGGTCAAGTCCCTCAAACTCCCTGCCGCCGGAAATTTCCGTATCGTTCCGCGAAACTTTCTGCATCCCCGCCGTCATGAATACGCCCCGTATTTCCCGCCGGAGCGGGAAATTTATGGTTGACGGGTGGCAGAAAACATGGTACAATACAGCTTGTGACTTCCCCGGGAGGCCATATGCTTGTGTGGCTCAGTTGGTAGAGCAGCTCACTCGTAATGAGCAGGTCGCTGATGCTATATAAGGCGGCTATTGCATTCCGACCCACAGGTGTGGTAAACTAACAAACAGAGTACGGCGAGGAGCCGATTCTCATAGAGATGCTTGTGTGGCTCAGCTGGCAGAGCAGCTCACTCGTAATGAGCAGGTCGCCGGTTCGAATCCGGCCACAAGCTCCAGACTCCTCGCGGATGACGCGAGGAGTTTTTCTATGTACAAGAACACTGATAAGCGATATACACTTCCTATGAAGAACGCGGAGGCCTCCGTCCGCATGGAGGGCTGTCAGGTAACGCCCCAAATGCGGGAGCAGTGCCAGCGTGCGCTGCGTGGCGAGGTGACCACGGCGGAGCTGCTGCGGCGTTTTTCCAAACCAGCCGAGAGGTGACGATGATATGGCGTACAGCATCGATCCCATTCAGGACAACTGCTACCCCGGCACAACGGTGCTGGTGAACAAACTGCATATCCATGACGAGGCCGCGCTGCAAGAGGCGGAGGCTCTCGCCACCTATGTCAACGCCTCCAAGCTGGAACAATGCCCGCTGGAAGGCGTTTTTGATTTTGCCCACTATAAGGCGATCCATCAATTTCTTTTCTCTGACTTGTACGATTGGGCAGGGCAGATCCGCACGGTGAACCTTAGCAAGAAGGGAACGGATTTCTGCCCTGCTGGGGAGATCGAACCGCAGGCCAAGCTGATTTTTGACCGGCTGAAGGAGCAGAATTATTTCAAAGGCTTGCCCCATGACGCATTCGTGGAGGAGATTACCGATTTTTACTGCACCACCAACTACCTGCATCCCTTCCGCGAGGGCAACGGACGCACCCAGCGGGCGTTTCTGACGCAGCTTATCCGCAGCGCGGGATATGACCTCAACTGGTCGGAGGTGGATGGCGACCTGCTGATGATCGCCACCATCCAGGCCGCGCAGGGTGTGACAGACCTGCTGCGTCAGGTACTCGGTGAGGCGATCAAGTGAGTATAGCAAAGAGCCGGCACAGGGAATTCCCTGCGCCGGCTCTTGTGCTGCTGAAATCTACAATAGATCAAAGTGCAATCTATTTGATGCATTCATAGGTCATCCAACAGTGTATTACCATTCTAAACGCTCGAAAATTGTTGAAAAGTTGCAGATTTAATTATTTTCTGCTATAATGCATTTGTATATTTTTTACGAGGTGAAGCTGTATGCCTTTATCACATGTATGTGTATGGGACGCTGACATCGGATATAAGCGAATCAGTCTCGAGAGTGCATGTAAAATGTATCCAAATGGCGCATCTGCCAAAAGTGGTTACTTTGTTTGCGAGCTATGTGCGCAAAATGTTTTGCTTACGGCACCGGGCGTAAATGTACGACACTTTCGTCATGATCCGTCTTCTCCAAATAAAGAGTGTGATGAGCGCCAGGCTCATTTCGATCCCTTATATGGCCGGCGGCTTAGAAATCTCAATAGCCATCTAATGCCGTTACGGATCACAGTAGCAAAAGAATCCTTTGCTTTGCAAATGGGCTTTTTTTGCCCACCCGATTCTGAAGCACGGTGCGATAAAATTAGAATAACCACGAATTCTGGCAAAGCCTATGAATATTCCTTTGAGCGCATCGAACGAGGAGGGACTACATATTTAAATATCGGAGAGACGCCAAGTCGTGAATACAACCTCGAATATATAAATGCAGCCGCTGATTTGGTTAAATTTTGGCCTTCAAAAGTGCCTGGGATTAGTTCATCGGGTTCGTTTTTTGATGAAAGGACGGGGCAGATACTACCGTCTGGGGCAAAAGCGTACTTTGGTGATTCCTACTATTTACTACAATCCAAACCATTGGGAGATCCTCCTACAGGCCTCGAAGTCTCCGAGGTGCTGAGAACAAAAACAGGCTCACTTGCGACATGGTATCTTTACAAAATTCAAATCAAACGGTTTTCAGAGATAACAGCCAAATTCTTTCTCAAGTATGCAATTTTCTTAACTGAACATCCAACAAAGTTTTATCCTATTTGGCCTGCATATATTAAAGAACCGTATTTTATATATCATAATTCGGATCAGTTCTTTTTCTATCTTGATGGTGATGATGCAGAACTAAGAGCGTATCCAGCTTCGGAAAATCTAATAAACTCCACAACTGGACGACTGTATAAGTTATATGCACGGAATCGCGAGCAACTGGTTGCTATCGGCAAATCTGGTGCATTAGGATTCTCATATTTAATTCGCCAACCCTTAAATAGGAAAGTGGTTTTACCATCAATTGAGGTTTCGGATTATGATGGGAATGTACTTGATGGAGACAGCTGCGTAAAGCTGCCGAAATTCAAGAGCATATCTGTTTTCTGTAGATATGACGGAAAAGTGGTAATCCAAAAGCACGGGAGAATAAATCACATTTACAAGCTATCCGCAGGACAGAAACTGGAAATAGACGGTCTTAATTTTGATACGGAGCTGCTCGTATACCAAGGATGCGACTGTGTTAGGAAGATTCGGTTTGAAAGAGAAGCAGATCATGGAAAAATTACGATCCAAGATGAGCACTTGGTTAGAATGCTAAAAACATATAAGGCTCCATTGATCCCAGTTCCGCACACGATTGGCGCAGTTGCTTTTACGAGTAAGGATTACCCCAAAACAATTCGATGGATTCGCAAGACTCTGAAATGCGGAGAAATATCTCTCGATGCATACAAACTGATAAAAAGAGAACTGTTTTTCAAAAGGAACAAATGAGGAGAGTGCATCATGAAAGTCTTTTTCCAAATCAAGTTTTCTATTACTGCGAAAGAAGAAACGCAGATTGAGGAAGAATTATCCAATTATGTTTTGACATGGCTTGAGAGCAAATATGGTGTTGCTGCTAAGCGCGCCATATCTGCATGTAAATCGCTCCTGTCAGATAGCGAATTCGGAGATCCCAATGGGTTGTTCGTTGAAACGGTACATTACGAAGATGTAAAATATGCTCAACATAATTTGTGGGCATGCAAAGTTATGGAACCGCCAAAGAGATGGGGGAAATTTGTTCCTCGTAGATGGGCAACTGAAGTTGGATACGAGCAAACCTCTGACAAAAGTGCAGACATATCGTATTCTGTTAGATACGATGATATTGCGAGTAACGGAGAGAAACGAGCACCCAGGCCGCAATTCAATTTGCCTAAGTTAGCAGAAATGTTGATATCGTCTGAAAAATGGATTTGCACAGCAAATGGCGAAGTATTACATGCTACAAATTATCAGCAGCATGTAGGACCTGTATTCGGAATAGATGAATGTCGTGCCGCAAAGGAGCAGGCACTTAATGCAGGAGAGGATAAAATGGATAAACATTGGATTTCGTTGTGCAAGGTCAACCGCCCGGACAAGAACAGAGACATTTGGATGCTAAGACTGGCGGACGCTGTTGGCGGTGTCCTTGTGGCTCCTTATTTCGACAAGCAAAAAGAGCAAATACATGATAATCGCCTGTTCGTTTTTTGCGATGACGGCCCAACGGAACCCGGTCGCATCGGCTTTTGGGAGTGGGAAGAATTTGAGAGTGAGCCTGGACGATGGAAAACAACGTCCACCTACATGGAGCAAGCATCCCCTGTCGAGGTTATTGTTCTCGATGAAGTTTCCAATATAGAAGGCGTCATCATGTCTCTGAAAAGCGGCTTGAAGATTCCTTCGTATGCTCATGGAAAAATTATATTTGCCGCCAAGAACGACACAGGTTTTGAGGGTGTGCTATGTGATACTGGTGAGTCTTTGCTTCGCCAACGCAATCCTGAGTTAGTGGCATTGCGGGATGACATTTATACATTGCCATACTATAAATTAAACAAAAGCGATATTTTTGAATGGAAATATGAATGGGAGTCTCGAAAAATATATAAATACATTTCACTTCGGGAACCGCAGAAGCGAATTCCGATATATCCAATAAGCGAAACAATAAAGAATATTTTTCTTTCCAGTATGGGATGGCCGATTTTCAAGGCACAAGCCATCCTCAAAAACGATTATTTGAAATTCCGTGAGGCTTTAGCATCTATACCCAAGGAATCCATTTTGGAAAGAGTGGCAGACACCTATGGAATCTCAATCCAAGAAGCCCAAACGTATGTGGATGAGTTCTTACAGATGGTTGAAAAATATATGACGGTGGAAGATGTGGATTCTGCAGTCATTACGCGTATCCTTAGCAAACATGGAGGACTTTGGCAAAAATGCAATGACATCGCCTATAATAAATGGATTGCTGACCATGCCAACGAAGTAAATACGGCGCAAGAAGAACTGGCAGCGCTTCAACACAAGGTGGCACAGGCCGAGAATGATGTGTCTTCAGCCAAGGAGAAGCATGGTGATATACTGCGTGAGGTAGCTGAAGCTCAAGATGATCTATGCCGTTTACAAGCAGAGATTGCGCGTTATAAGATACTCGAAAAGGAAACTGTAGCGGCAATTCGTGAAAAGATTGCCGGGGCTCAAAAGAATGTGGCCGGGTTTATAGCTGATCTTTCTATACTACTCCCTCAGGCGACTTCCAATGAATCGGGTTGGAAATATAGGCATATATCAGCGGTGTATCCGGAAGATGAAGTCGGGGTATCCAAAGATTGGAAAGATGAACTTAATGAATTGTCTCAAAACTTATCTTATTCTTTGAATGTAGAACCGGATCTTGCTACAATGCTTGCGGCGTTTCTGTACTCCGCCCACATTCACAACGCTCCAATCCTAATTGCAGGTCCCTGTGGGCAGGATATTGCTAATGCATTATCTGTCTCCCTATACGCAGACAATGCGGGACAATTGATGTTCGGGGAGCAATTCGATTGCGATATAGCGGATGCGGTAAATAATGTCAATGAACATATCGTTGCAGCGCAGAATATGTTTGGCAAGGGATGGGGGGATATAATCCCGCAAATGCTTGCTAATTCCCGAAAGCACATCGTTTGGACGCACCCCTATGTAGAAGATTTGGCCATAGAGCCGCAAGGTCTGTACAACTATATGCTTCCCGTTATCAGTGAGTGCTTCGTTGGAACAGTTTCCGCACTTGAACCATATGCGGGAAAACGATCGGAAGATTTTATCGGTTATGTTCCAAAGGATACACATCCGCTGCGTATTGCCGCATTTAAAAAGTTAGGTATTAGTAAGGCACTGCTGCGCCAACTCAGCCGTGTTATTTCGGATGCGAAGGTGATGGTCGATAGCCCCGAGAGAGCAAAAGATATGGAGATGCTTTTCGGGGTGATGCCGATTTGCGTGCTTACTGGACAGCTTGATGTGATGAGAGAGGTCTTGGAAGCGGAGAGTGGGATTTCCAGTGCCGTGAAAGCTGAAGCTGAGAGGTATCTCAAGGATGAATGATATATGGGGAATGAACTGATTATATCGATTGGCCGCCAATTGAACATTCCAGGGAAGGTCGACAATGAGTGGATGTGTCGAGTGATTTACAGTATTGCGGGCCAAATGGGACTTGCATCGCTTTGGGACTATGATGAAGACGAGGATACAGTTTCTATCCAGCACTTTAAAGAACGCATTGCGGAGATTTTTGCCGCCTATGAAGAACTCTATCCGAGTATAAAGTTCATATTTCCTGAGAAAAAGAGCGACTTAATTGACGAAATATATCACATCTATCTGCGAAGTGGATTCTTCTATCATTCCGCCTATCGAATTTCACCTGCTGTGCCATCGTTTGCGACATATAACAATCTAACTATTTGCCGCGGGAGTTCACCTGATGTGCAGCTCTTTATGAGTGGGTTAGGCTACTATTCCCGACAAAAGAGTTCCGCTGACAAGTCGATAGCAGAAGTGTTTGGCTTGCAAAATCAAGGCCTTGAGGACTACCTCGGAGGCCTACTGGGGGATGGCGAGTGGGTTCCAATAGATTGGCCTGATAGCGCAGAATTTATGTACTTGGGACCCTCGTTTAGGCTGGGATACTGGAAGCAAACCCCAGATAAAGATGGTAGGATTTCCCTCGCTCGATACGGGGAGCCGAGTAAAGTATATGCGTTCTACCGTTACTATAATGGACAATATCAGCAAAAGGCTATCCCAGAATGGAAAACGCAAGATTTCTCACATTCATATCCGGGAAGTTATGGCGAACATGCAAGGATCATGTCAGCATTGTTGAAGAGTTATGACATGCTCCCCCCTGTACGAGTAAGTAGCGCAGGAGACCTTGTAGATATCAAAATTGGTTACCGCCTACCACCATCCGAGGAGGATTTTTTCAAACTATACAGCTGGCCTGTACGCTATGATTTTCCAATTATTAGATCACCACAGGTATTTACAAGACAGATGGCAAAGGAAGTATACCCGGTTTTTAGGCATATGCTGGAATCGATTGGGTATTGTTTTGCGGAGGAGTAACTATGGCAAATGGTGCAAATGGAGTCCACCTACAGCTACGCGAAGCTCTGGAAGACTACATTAAGTCTCAGTATTTTGGGAAATCTCCCATTTTGCTTTCGGCAGTACAGAATAAACTGGATCAAGAGGGCATTCTATATCAAAAACCTTATATCGAGTCCTCACCAGCATATAAGAGCGAATTAAATGGCATTCAGAAGTCTTCTAAACTGCCAGATTGGGTAAAGGCTTATTTTGACGCTCTGGCCAACGCAGACCTCGGGGTTTATTCCTCGCCGTTTTGCCATCAGGTTGAGGCATTGGAAGCCGCGTTTGCTGGAAAAGATCTCTTTGTTTCCACGGGAACAGGTTCCGGTAAAACGGAGTGCTTTATGTGGCCTTTACTGGCAAAGCTTGCGGCCGAGGCACGGAATACACCTGCCAATTGGTCTATGCGTGGTGTCCGAACGATCATCATGTATCCGATGAATGCGCTTGTTTCAGATCAGGTTAGTCGTTTGCGGAGATTGATTGGCGATTCCGAGCATAGATTCGTAAATGTTTTTCGAGAGACCTGCGGAGAGGATTCGCGCCGCCCCCAGTTTGGTATGTATACGGGTAGGACGCCCTATGCTGGTAAGGAACCAAAACGCGGTGCGGATCGTTCACTTGTTGCGACTTACTCCGAAATGCTTAATGCAGAAACGGATGAAGAAAAGGCGTTTTTGCAAAAGTTGATTAAAGATGGAAAATTTCCTGTCAAAGAGGATTTCCATGAGTTTCTTAGGAAACTTTATGATAGCAATCATATCCCCGATGATGAGGATGCAGAATTGGTTACCCGGTTTGAGATGCAACGGTTTTGCCCCGACATTCTCATTACGAACTATTCTATGCTTGAATATATGCTCCTTCGCCCTATCGAGTCCAAAATATGGGCAGATACACAGAATTGGCTGAATGCGGACTCTAACAATAAACTTTTGTTTGTTATCGACGAAGCGCATATGTATCGTGGTTCGGCTGGTGGAGAAGTCTCGTTTCTGATTAGGCGGTTGTTCCATCGCCTTGGCATTGATCGCAGCCGAGTTCAGTTCATTTTGACAACAGCGAGTATGCCGAATAAGAACGAGGAAGATCGACGTGTAATCCAAACATTTGCAAACGATTTGACTGCCTCCGATGATGGGCACGAATTCCATTACCTTGCGGGTCAACAGGAAGAAATAGGAAGTGGCAGAGCATATGATATTCCTTTCGATAGATTCACTAAAGCACATCCCGAAAGCTTTGAAGGGGATAATGCGGAACGTCTTTTGGCGCTCAATAAGTTTTGGGAGGGGATCATCGACAGTCCTGCCCCATTCAGTACAGATAATAGTGCTTACCAATGGCTATATGACCATCTGGTAGATTATGTGCCGTTCCGCGAATTGTTTAAGCTTTGCCGGGGTACGACCGCATCTTTGCAGGAGTTGGCACAGTCTATCTTCCCCGGTGCAGAGTTGGAAGATGCTTTTCATGCTGTAGGTGTTATGCTTGCAATTGCACCACTGGCGCGAAGTGGAAGCGGGAGTGTTCTATTTCCTGCGAGAATGCACATGCTTTTTCGTGGTATCAAAGGTGTATACGCCTGTACTAACCCAGAGTGTTCCTGCGCCCATACAGAAAATGGGTTGACATTGGGAGAGGTATATTTTACTGATGGCAATTTGACCTGTAAAAAATGCGGAAGTACGGTTTATGAGTTATATAACGATCGTCGCTGTGGAAGTATTTTCTTTAGAGGCTTTGTCTTAAAGCAAGACTTTGACGATAGAAAGCGGACATACCTATGGCACTATCCTGGCATGATGAATGAGAATGAAGTGCAGGAAATACACCTGTTTGTCCCATCCGCAGACTATCAATTGCCGGAAAAGCAAGGAAAGAATAAGATACAACCATGCTATTTGGATGTTTGCAGTGGGTTTGTCGATTTCTCAGATGATTCATTGGATGGGAGTCCAGGAATCCGAAAGTTGTACTATGGGGAATTTACCACGAAGGCTCGCCCTGATATATTGACATTCTCAACTTGTCCTCATTGCCGTCATGAACTGGGAAAAAGGCAACTTACGTCATTTAGTACACGAGGAAACCAATCTTTCTTCAACTTGATTAAGGCACAGTTTGCTGCCCAGCCGGCAGTTCCGGAAAAAGTAGGGGAGCCGGATCGACTACCTAATGAAGGAAGAAAAATTTTGCTTTTCTCGGATAGCCGACAGCGCGCGGCAAAGTTGGCGCGCGATATGTCGGATGCCTCTGACGCAACAGTGGCACGGCAGCTTGCTGCCATCGCTATCGGCCGCATGGAGCATGAAGCTTCTGAGCAGTCGATGAATTATATCTATGACTATTTCGCCATGGTGGCCGTAGAGCATCATGTTCAGATTTTCCACGATAGTGAAAACGAAAAACAGCGGGAACGCTTAGTTGAACACGGAAGCATAGCTTCAAAAAACTACAAAAGGGCTAAGAGCAGAAGACAAGAATATCATCCTCGTTTTTCGATCGACAATGCTCCTACACAGATGAAGGAGCAACTCTTGCACTTTTACTGTGGTGGATACAATACATTGATAGATTCTGCTATAAGTTGGATAGAGCCTACGGATGAAGCAAAATGGAATGCAATTGACGCTTTGGAGGATGCAGGTATTGATGTCTCTGAAGAAGAATTTATGGAATTGTTCAACGCATGGATATTATCCACCTGTGATAACGCAGTCATCCTTGGACACACCATTAAGGATACGACCCGCGAGAAAGTTCGGCCCAATTATGTGGGATACGGTGTCACAAAAGATTCGAAGTTTTCGACCAGTATACGAAAAATAATGGGATGGGGCGACAATGACCCTATTTCAGCAAAATGGAATCGCATTTTGCGCGAGACCTTCATGGATGAGGGATCGGAATCTAACGGCAAATACTACATTGATCTTTCGCGTGTTAAACCTCGCTTTGACTTGAGTCATACATGGTTTCGTTGTGAACACTGTTCGGAGTTGACACCATATATGCTTAAAGGCAAGTGCCCAAACTGTCAGCACGAGAGTATTCATCCTATGACAGATGCAGAAATTAGTGCACTGGATTTTTGGCGTAAACCTATCAATGACGCATTGCAGGGGGAGCCGATTCGCGCAATTGATACGGAAGAACATACGGCACAGCTTTCTCATAAAGATCAGCGTGATGAACTGTGGTCTAAAACAGAGCAGTACGAACTTAGGTTTCAAGATTTCCTGCAAAACGGCGAAGCGCCTGTGGATATTCTAAGCAGCACCACCACCATGGAGGTCGGTATTGATATCGGTTCTTTGGTCGCTGTTGGCCTGCGCAATATTCCGCCTATGCGAGAAAACTATCAGCAACGCGCTGGACGTGCTGGGCGCCGTGGCTCAAGTCTGTCAACCATAGTAACTTTTTGTGAGGATGGCCCACACGACTCGCTGTATTTTTCAAACCCTGTCCCTATGTTTAGAGGTGACCCGAGAAAACCGTGGATAGATGTAAGAAGCGAAAAAATTGTTCAGCGACACCTTGGCATGGTGGCGCTGCAGGCGTATCTCCAGTTAAAGGGAAATAGCCTTGATGTTATCCCTGCGATTGATTTTTTGGATGAGAATCTACAGGACTTTTGCGGATTCTTAGACACATTCGCAATTGATTGCATGAGTATTCTTGTGCCGATAAATTCGCAGAAGGCGCTGCGAAGTTATAAGTCGAGTCTAAAAGATTCTCTGTCGGTGCTAAAGTTAAAGCGGGATGCACACCCTGAACTGTTTGAGTCGGATGGTAGTGGTGATTCAAGCAAGAAAACTTTTTTGGATGCGTTGTATGAAGAAGGTATTATTCCTACCTATTCATTTCCCAAAAATGTTGTCAGCACATATATTTCCGGTATAGACGGCAAAGTGAAGTATCAGGTGGAGCGAGGCTTAGATGTTGCTATTGGCGAGTATGCTCCTGGGCGGGCAATTGTTGTAGATAAAACGACTTATCAAATTGGAGGCTTGTATTATCCGGGTGGTGGTCGGACTGAACAAACGGCTTATTCTCCAGCCAGAGCTTTTATTCAAGATGCGAGTTACTGCAAAAATATCTCTACCTGCACTGAATGCGGATGGTTCGGGTTAGATGAGGATCATCCGCATAAATGCCCATTTTGCGGGAACGACAAGCTCACGCATATGCTTCCTATGCTACGTCCTTGGGGATTTGCACCTCGCGACGCCAAGGCAATAGAACAAGCCCAATTAAGCGAAGAGTATACCGCAACGCAACAGCCCCTTTATTCCACATTGCCTGATGCTGACGATGTTGTAGCTATTAAGGGATATTCCAACACCAGAATGGCGGTTCGGCCAAATCAGCGGATCATCATGCTCAACAAAGGCATTGGAGATAAAGGCTTCACCATCTGTTGCGACTGTGGTGCAGCGATGCCTGGTGATGATCCATCTGTACTCAAAGATATCATGCGGCCTTATAGATCCAAGTTTCTTAGAACCCGCTGCAAGCACAATGAAACAAAGAATGTCAATCTCGGATATGACTTTATTACAGATATGCTTGTGCTGGAGATTGCCTTGGATCGACAGCAAGTTAGTATGGACCTCGCAAAAAATTCTTGGTTAAATCGTGCGGGACAGTCTCTTGCAGAAGCACTGCGCTTGTCAGCATGCCAAGAGCTCGATATTGAGTTCACCGAGCTCGTTACTGGCTTTCGTGTTAGGCAGAATCAGAAAGGTGATTTTATTGATATTTATCTCTACGACAGTCTTTCAAGCGGTGCAGGCTATGCCGTCAGCATTGAAGCATCTATCCAACAGTTGCTGATTAAAACAAGAGAATTGCTAAGTAGTTGCAACTGCGATAGTGCTTGTCATAAGTGCTTGAAGCACTATCGGAATCAATATGTCCATGGGTTGCTTGATCGCAGTGCTGCGCTTGATTTGCTGACATGGGCAGAAAAAGGGGTTCGGAGTCCAATGCTCCCTGTTTACGAACAAAGAAACTCGCTGCAATCCGTAGAACAGATACTTCAATTCTCTGGTGTACATATTGATTTTGACCACGAACCTATTGAGGCAGAGAGCTTCCATGGCAAAAAGAGGATTGTAGTATATCCCGCAATGTGGGCGAGACCTACCGAAAAAAATATGGTTTTTGTGAGCGACTCCTATTTGAAGTATGCAAAACCGTATGCATTAAAGACTATCGTAGGGGGGCTGTAAAAACAATATCTAAGCCGCATCCCGCCTACCACTTGTGGAGCCTTTCTATCGTAGGCAATCCTGCAGGCAAATGGTGAACACATCGTGGTTGCACTGTATAACTGGCCTCACACAACGAACGGCACGAAGGGGTACCCTTCGTGCCGTTCACTGTTTTGCATTTTCTGATTTGCGTTTGTTCTTACATTTTGTCTCTGTTTACAAAATCTTCCCTAATAGCCTTCAGAGCGTCTTTCTCGGAGAGCTTTCCTGCAAGGTACGCATCCCGTGCTTCCGCTGCATTTTCCAACCACTCATAATACTCCGCATAGCTCAGATCCCTTTTGGAGGCCTTTTTGTTCGGGTCCAGCGCACGCTCATAGCGTTTGTACATTCGCTGCTTTGCACGGTCAAATTCCTCCACGACCTTTTTGTTCTGCGCCTGTAGCTTATGCTTCAATGCAGGGCCCAAGTCCTTGCATGTTTTATTGTCCTTCAGCACTCTGTCGCAATACAAGGTTTTCTTGGCGGTCTTTGGAATGAAGTATCTGCCGCAGCATTCACACAATGCTACGCGCGGTTCGGCAGCGATAAAGTGGAGTACCAGAAACGTGTAGTAGTCAGCCGCAGAACGGAACAGATACTCCGGGGTATGCAGATTTGAAAAGCTGGAAATCTGTGTGAATTCTACCTCCTGCAAGCTTCGGTATTTCTTGTCCAGATCGACGGGGACATGGAAGCGCATATCCCGCAGGATGTTGTTCACAGAGAATTGTGTAAGCATTACCGCGGACAATTCTGAAATGATTTTCTCCACGGCAGTCACGGGATATGTGTCGCTCCCGTCAGCAGTGGGGATTCGGTCTTCCATGATGGTTCTCGTAAGCGTTCCATATAGGGGATCGTCTTCTTCAAACTCCTCGATCAAATCCTGCACCGTATCCTGTATGAACTCAAATACGCGCATATCGACGGTATCCTTCCCGTCTCCGTCCTGCGTGACCAGATATGCAGCGGACAGCCGGATGCGATCTACGATAAAGGCATAGAAATCAAAAATGAGTTCAGAGAACAGGATGACCTCGTCATTCAGCGTTGTCGCCTCCAATTCTGTCTCGCCGGATATGGAAACCAACGTGCGTTTCAGACTTCCGTCGTTGCCCAGCGTGACATATAGGCCGAGTTTTCTCTCCATTGGCGTACCTTCCCGTTTTGTCCACAAGCGATCTTTCTCCGCAGCGGAGAAAGATCACTTTTTCATGTATAGTGTCCTGCATTCATTATACCATGAACACACTGGGTCGTACAGAAAAATAAACTTTAGATTGGAGATGATATGCATGACGCATCAACAACTGCAAACCATCGACGCGGACACGCTGCTGTCCACTACATTGCCGCCCACACGGTTCATCATAGACCGGCTGCTGCCGCAGGGGTTACACATCCTTGCCGGAGCACCGAAGGTGGGCAAATCGTGGCTGGCTCTGTGGCTGTGTCTGCAAGTGGCGCAGGGAACAAGCGTGTGGGACTTCCCGACCCATAGAGGTACTGTGCTCTACCTCTGCCTGGAGGACAGCCTCACCCGTATCCAAAGCCGCCTGTTTCAGATCACCGACGACGCGCCGGAGGCACTGCACTTCGCCACCATCGCCGCAGGCATCGGCGAGGGGCTGGAGGAGCAGCTCACCAACTTTCTTACGCAGCACCCCGACACCTCGCTGGTGGTCATCGACACATTACAGCGCATCCGCACCGGCAGCGATAGCGGCAATCCCTACGCCAACGACTACCGTGACATCTCTGTACTGAAAGCGTTGGCGGACAAGCACCACATCGCTATCCTGCTCATTCACCACCTCCGTAAGATGAACGATGATGACCCCATGAACATGATCTCCGGCACGACAGGCATCAGCGGAGCGACAGACAGCAACTTCGTGCTGAAGGAACGTAGGCGCGGCAGCGGTGAAGCGACCCTGTACTGCACCGGACGGGACATAGAATACCGCGAGCTGCCGTTGGTATTCGATAAGAGTGGCTACACATGGCGGCTGACAGAGCCGGTGGAGGGGGAGCGCATTTCTATCGACCCGGAGGCAATTTCCCTCTCTGCCTTTCTGCGGGGGCTGGGCGGCTTCGAGGGAACGGCTACGGAGTTAAGCGCGCTGCTGGAAGCAAAGACAGGGGAGAGGCTGACACCCAGTGTGCTGTCCAAGCGGCTGGTGAAGTATGCGGAGGTACTGGAGCAGAACGGCATCCGCGTGGTCAGCGAACGCACACGGACAACGCGGACGCTGAGTATCCTTTGCCTTCCGTGTGACGGGAGTGACGGCTGTGACGGGAAAAACTGATATGGTGCCTGTGTTGAATTTGCCGTCACACCTGTCACGGCCGTCACGGAGCGAAAATGTACCGATTTTTGGCAGAGGCACACGATGCCGTTTTGCTCCGGAAAATCACGATTTTGGAGCAAACCCAAGGAAGGAAAAGGGGAATTCGCAGCCACGCCGAACCTCACGCCCGTTGCCCGCCGTGTTGCCGCCTGTGGGCTGATGTGGGGCCTCGCAGGGCGGAGGTGGGGTACGGATACCACCCAGCCTATTTGGGCGCGTGTTGGGGAGCTTTTCGGTGCACCGAAAGCGAAGCAGGAGAAAGGGGCGGCGTCGAGGACGCCCCCACCCCGGTCACTTCTGCCCGCAGTGCGGGCAGTTGCGCCGTTCCACCAGCGGCGTCGTAGAAGGGAATTTTCGGCGGGCGGTGGGGTCGAAAACAGAAATAAACCCGCAGTTACGGGAAAAGCTGCGGGGTCGCGGCAAAAATTCAAGGAGGAAAGTCAAGATGACAAATAGCAAGGAAAAGTACGCTTTTTGGCTTACGCCGGAAGCGAAGAAAATGATAGAAATAAACGCACCGCTGGCTAACTGCGGCAGCCAAAGTGAGTTCGTAGAGAAGGCTGTTCGGTTCTACGATGGCTACCTGAAGGTGCAGAACGCCGGTGCGTTCCTGCCTCACGCAGTGGCTGACGTGCTGGAAGGTTCGCTGGGTGTGTTTGAAAACCGCATGGCCAAGCTGCTGTTCAACCTGGCCGTGGAGCACAACATTACCAACCACCTGCTGGCAGCAGACGTGGACATGACACGCGAGGAGTACAACAAGCTGCGCGGCGGCAGCGTCCGCGAGGTCACCAGCACACGCGGCACGATCTCGCTACGGGATGTGATTAGCGACTCACAAGAGTGACGATTGGAGGTACATCATGTTTTTATACGAAGGAGACTGCTTGAAAAACGTGACCGTCATTCGAGGCGTCCGATATGTGACAGTCAGTCACTACAGCGGTGACAAAGAGGTCTGTGACAAGCTGGGAGATATGCTCACCGATGCCTTTCGTTCATGCAATCTGCACGAGGTTACGAATGCTTCTTCGTCAGATGTGGATATAGCTATTGACGGCGACTAAGGGTATTGTGTGTGGCGAAAGGAGTGAAAGCTATGGAAGAAAAAGCGGCGGTCTACTGTCGGCTTAGTCAAGACGATGGCAGCGTAGGCGAATCCGGCAGCATTCAGACACAGCGCACATTGCTGACACAATACTGCAAAGAACAGCATATCAGCATCGCGGACTACTACTGTGATGACGGCTGGAGTGGTACAAACTTTGAGCGCCCGGAGTTCCAGCGGATGTTGGAGGACATCGAAAGCGGAAAAGTAAACACGGTCATTGTGAAAGATTATTGTGCGATAATAGGACTAAATCAGAAAGACCTTGAAAACCAAGGCATTCTGGCTTAGTCCCTTCTTTTTTTGACCGAAAACAAAGGACTTTCACAATAATCAAGCAAGCCGGAGTGTGCCGCTGCACACTTCCGGCAGAAGGAGGATATAGTGGGTGCTATCAAAGTCTTCTTGA
>OHRU01000319.1_pt1 | contig 19896 bp, 17 predicted proteins | sample 1578491 | NCBI WGS metagenome assembly OHRU01 (sample SAMEA3879565, study PRJEB24766) | human gut metagenome | biome: human-associated habitat; feature: feces | place: USA | collected 1985/1987 | reverse complement strand
GACATCTTAACTTAATTATCTTATGGTATTGATTTTCTTTAACTTAATACCATTGGTACTATAATACTCCCCATTCAATCGGCTGGATAGCCTTGGCATGTCCATCTTTCATGATGACCTTATCATCTACAATAATAGTTGGATTATGTGTCACTAAATCAAAATGTCCACGGGCATTATGACTGCCTCCTAAGGCAAGATTTCTACCAAAACCAATATGGAATGTGCCAAAAGCTGATTCATCTTCAATATAGCTGGCTCCACGACACTTAGATATTGTATTTAAACCTATTCCAAATTCTGCGGCACAATACATTTCTAAATCATCAAATGATTCTAAGTATTCTTTCAGTTTACGTCCATCTTCTGTATCTTCGATATAAGTGATATAACCATTCTCTATTTTTATTTCTACAGGTTTATCCACTATTCCTATATATCCCATTGATCCATCTAATATAAGTGTCCCATTTGTATGATATTCTACTGGTGGTATATAGATTTCAAAGCTGGATGATGAACATTTTCCTACTTCCCATAGAGACCCATGGAAGATACCTGGAAATCGATCTGTAATATCAAAGGTGAGGTCTGTACCACGTTTAGTCGTGACATGTATTGTTTTTGCATCACGTAATTCCCAGAACATTGGCATACCTAACATTGTGGCTTCATCAGGATCCATTTTTAAGAATTCCTGTTCAAATAATGATTCACCATTATTTGTAGACATGGGCATGGATAAGAACTGTGCGCCACGTGAAAGTGCATAGTTCACTGCATCTGTTGTAATAAATGAATAATTCGTTGCACCTACTATCGCATCTGCTTTGGCCATTTCCCATTTTAAGGCATCTATACTTTTACCATTTTGTATTTCATGTGATTTTAACTGGACAACCTTACAATTAGCACCAATATGATTACATGCTTTTAAGAAGGCATCTGCTTCTTTAAGTTTTGTTTCATCTGTCACAAAATATACTAAATTATCTTTTGTAAGATGGAGCCAGTCTTCCACAACTATTCTTGCTCCTTCATTTATATTCATGTAAAATCAACCTCCGATAATCATTATATAGAAAATCAACATTTCTTGCGATAAATATGATAGAAAACTACTCAACAACTTGTATTGCAGTTCAAACAGATACGACTCCTTCTGTTCTTATCTGTATCGCAAAGCAGCTAAGTTATTCAGTAAGTTTAGAAGACTTGGTGTAGATGCAAGAACCTATACAAATGGACACCTATTACCAGAAGTACTCAATAATAAGAGAAAAGTCTTATAAGAAAAACTGGCGCAATTAACAGAATTCCGCCAGTTCAGTAATACTATTCTTAAGAATGAAGAATAGAGTCTCCATTTGTTTCAATGATTTCTTTATATTCTTCATAAGAATCTTTTAGTTTTCTTTCAAGTGTTCCATGTCCATCATTAAAACGATCAACATAGACAAAACCATAACGCTTCTTCATTTCTCCAGTACCTGCAGAAACAACATCAATAGGTCCCCAATATAAGTAACCCATACATTCAACACCATCTAGAATGGCTTCATGAACATATTTTAAATGTTCCTTGATATAGTACATTCTATATTCATCATGAATATGTCCTGTTTCATCTAAATTTTCATCTAATCCAATACCATTTTCTACAATAAAGAGTGGTAAATGATAACGATCATAGAGGATATTCATAACATAACGGATACCTTTTGGATCAACTGGCCAGCACCAAGGTTCTGGTGAACATTCCTTTACAAATGGATTCGCACGTCCTTTTAATCCACCTGTATTACCATCTATTCCAACAGACTGATCATATGTACTAGAACGATAATAACTAAATGAGAAGAATGCGACTGTATTTTCTTTTATTAACTGCAATTCATCTTCTCTCATTTCAGGTGCACAGTCATGTTCTCTCCATACACGTTTTACATAACCAGGAATTTCTCCTAAACAGAAAACATCACCAAAATAGAAGTTATTTAATCTTACTGTATTATATGCCCCAAAGACATTATCAGGATTACAGTCATATGGATATGTTGCAACAGATGAACATGTTAACATACATCCTACCTGCGCATCTTTATCAATCTCACGGCATAGTTTAACTGTCCAGGCATTGGCTACACAGATATTATAGTAAGCAAGCCATTTATCTTTTTCAGTTGTTGAACCAATAGGATCACTTGGATCTTTTGGATTATCAATAGTCAATACTCCACCAGCCACTAGTGGGTTAATCATCATATTATTGACTTCATTAAAAGTAAGCCAGTATTTTACTTTACCCTTATATCTCTTAAACACTGTAGTGACATAGCGTTTCCAGAAGTCAATGAGTTTACGATTACTCCATCCTCCATATTCAGTAATAAGATGTAGAGGTGTTTCATAATGACTTAATGTGATTACTGGTTCCATACCCAATTCCAGCATTGTTTCAATCAAATCATCATAGAAAGCTAAACCTTTTTCATTAGGTGTTTCTTCATCCCCATTAGGGAAAATTCTACCCCAGGCAATAGATGTTCTAAAGCAGTTAAAGCCCATACCAGACATTAACTTTAAGTCTTCTTTATATCTATGATAGAAGTCAATAGCTTCATGACTTAAATATGCTTTATTTGGATCTAAGCACATTTCATATTTCTTTGTTTCTTCATTCCATTTAATACCAGGATCCTTAGAACCAATACCCACCATTACATCAGTGACATTAGGTTCTTTACCATCTTCTAGCCAGGCTCCTTCACATTGATTGGCAGCAACAGCGCCACCCCATAAAAAATTCTTTGGAAAACTCATATTCTTTTCCCTCCTATGATTCTATTCTAATATAAAATAAGAAAAGATATGTTGTTCTTCCTATTTGTGAAAGACATTTCCTAGATATGAAAATATACTGTATCTCTTGATAAAAGTGTTAATATAGGATATTTAAAAAGCTATATGCATCATGCATATAGCCTTAACTATTATTTAATAATCTTGAAATAGTGACCTGGTTCAATCATGTCTAAGAACATCATTTCTTCTTCTTTTACATGACCACAAAGGTTTCTTTCACCATCATTTGGAATATCTCTTAATGCGATTTCTAATTCACCACGATAATGAGCTAAATTATCATTAACGATTAATACATCACCACGATGGAACATCTTCTGTTCTGTTTCACGATGTGGGATACTTTCATTCTTATACTTTACTCTGCTTCCAGATGAACGTAAGAAGAATGAAGAATGATCATAACGGTCCCAATGTGGATAGTAATCATAAATGATTTCCTTTTCTACATCTGATAAACCTTCTACTTCATCAATCTTGAAGCAGATGTTCTGGTAATCAACTTCTGATAAAGCTTTTAATTCTTCTTCTGAAGCATAAGCATTACCAATGATAATATCATCAACATCTCCAGTTGCAAGCATTAAACGAGCCTGTAAATCAATTGGAAGACCTCTTAAGATTTCTACTGTTGGTAATCCACAGAATACATTCCAAGGACCATGTGTATGTGGCTGGTTACTTGATACGAATGCAGCTGTATGAAGATTTAATGATTTCCAATAAGCATTGAAGTTAACGAAATAGTTCCAGTCTAAACCAGAATATCTTTCTGGGAAGAAGTTATGACAGATAATAACCTGATCCTTGTTTCCACCCTGTTCTAATAATAATTCAACACCCTGGTCCATAGAACCGTTGAATTCAATCTGAATATTATAAGGGTTTCTAGTAACCTGGATATCTCCTGTAGTACCAAATGAACCATCTAAACGGATGATATCTACACCCATATCATGGAATGGTTTTAAATCACTATAAGTAGCTCCTAAATGTTTAAATACTTCTGGGTTAGTGTCTACTGCAACTACATAACCTAAAGAATGTGCCTTATCCATGAATTCTCCAAAGTCCTTCATGATCTTTTCTTTTGGATCATTCACTGATAATAAACAAGTAAAGATTCTTGAGAAGCCATACTTAGCAGCAAGTTCTAAGTAATCATAAACTTCTTTCTGAGTTGATTTTTCAGGATAAACTGAAATTCCTAAGCGATGCATAATAAATCCTCCTATTTTTATTTTCCGATAGTATTATATCATTTATACCAATAAAAACAATATGTATTTTATGCAGTATAAATATGTTCTCTCTATATTATACAGTAATTGATTTGAATTGCGTTAGATTTCATTATTTTGCACATACTTTCTATTTGATATATAATGAGCATAATAAGGAGGCAGGCTTCTATGACACTCAACAATATATTAGCGTTCTGTGTGACATTCATTATATCGGTCATCCTAACCCCTTTTATCGGTAAAATCACAAAAGAAATGGGTATAATAGCCCATACTAATAATAGAACTGTACATCACGGTATTATTCCTCGTACAGGTGGATATGCCATCTATGTGGCATTCCTTATAGGGGCAATGGTATTCCTTAAAACAGATAATCAGATCAACTCTATATTGATAGGTGGTTTGATTGTTTTCTTGTTTGGCTTATATGATGATATTCATGACCTTCCTCCAAAGATGAAGGTTCTTGGACAGGTCGCTGCAGCACTTATAGTCATATTTTATGGTGGTATATCTTTAAAAGGATTTACTATTCCTTATATTCCTACTATTCTTTCTTATTCTATTGCCTTAATAGTCACTCTAGGATGGATTGTAGGTATTACCAATGCAGTAAACCTTATTGATGGATTAGATGGTTTATGTGGTGGTATATCCATGATTGTGTTGATCACTACAGGACTCATCTCTATCCATTACGGACGTACAGATATCACTTCATTAACACTCTTACTTGCAGGATCCATTGGAGGCTTTTTAGTATTTAATTTCCATCCCGCAAAAATATTTATGGGTGACTGTGGAGCTTTATTTATTGGCTTCATGTTATCTGTGATTTCTTTATTAGGATTTGGATTTAAGACCTCTACATTCTTTACTTTAGGGGCACCTATTGTCGTACTCGCAGTACCTATTATGGATACGCTCATTGCGATTATTAGACGTAAAGTACATCATCAGCGCTTTGATGAAGCAGATAAAGGACATTTACATCATAAATTGATGTTCTCTCTAGAACTAGGTCAAACTAAGAGTGTTCTTATTCTATATATTGCGACCGCATTATTCTCTATCTGTTCATTTATCCATATATATAGTGTGACTGCATCTATTTTATTATTCGCATTATTACTCTTTGTATTTGAAATATTCGTGGAATATACCAATATGATTTCACGTAAATATAAACCAGTTCTTACAATTCTCAATATATTCTTAAAAAGAGATGATTTACCAAAGATCAAAGAATCTAAGACATATTTAATGATAGCAGAAAGACATCATGTGAAATATATTCTTATTGGATTCTTATGTGCTGTGATTGCAGTAAGTGGCGTCCTTGTTTATCATAGTCATAATGATAAGAAGCCAATTGTGAATACTCCAGTCATTACTTATGATATGCCAAGTCATCCTACTTCTTTAATGAAATCAGTACATGAAGATATTAATGCCTCTCATACTAAGAGAAATACATGTCAGAATGTCGCTGCATTATTTGCGATTGATTTCTTTACTATCTCTAATAAGAAGAAAAATGAGATTGGTGGTGCGCAGTATTTCTATAGTGATCGTTTAAATAACTTTGAAGAGTTTGCGAAGTCTAGCTATTATGCAAATGTGAATGATATGATTGCGAATAAAACAAATCTTGATGAAGTCACAACATATGAAGTGAACTATACAAGAGCATCCGATGTTACATTAAGTGGTTTAGAAGATTATGAATATACAGATGTTGGATTAGAGATTACATTTAATAAAAAGAATTTCTATTACAACTATCAAACTATTAACGTAAAAGTAACACTTATAGAAAAGAATAATCGTTTTAGTATTGTATCCCTTGACTTCAACAATGGTGTGAGCGAATAAAGGTGTTGTAATCGATATATTTTTATGATATTATTTATTCGCTAATGTAGAAAAAGTCTAAAAGAGAAGGAGGCAGGAAAAATGTTAGAAGTACTTTTGATCATTGTTTCTATAGCCCTAATTATTGTGTGTCTTTTACAAACGGGAAAAACTGATGGTATTGTTAATGCATTAACTGGTCAGAGCTCTAATCTTTTTGCACAGCAAAAAGAAAGAGGTGTGGATTTAGTTCTTACACGTATTACTGTAGGACTAGGTATTGCATTCTTTGTTATCGCAATTCTTATTAAAATGGCAGGATAATAATAAAGGGGCACTTATGAGTGCCTCTTTTCTTTTGTTGGAGGTGAATATATGAGAGAAGATGTTTTAGAATTATTAAAGAATAAAGACTTAAAAGATAGAAAAATAGATGCTCTTGCAAGTGCACTACATTATGATTCTACTGAAGAATATATCGCATTTGTAAAGCTTATGAATAGATTAGAAGAAGATGGTGAAGTGATTAGAGATAATCAGAATAACTATCATTTGATTGATGATTTCCATTATTTAAAAGGTGTTTTGAGTTTAAATAAAAAGGGATTTGGTTTTGTAAAAGTTGATGAAGAGACTGAATACTATATTAATAGCAAGAACCTCAATGGTGCTTTTGATCAGGATGAGGTTATGATTGAAACAACTGTCTATAGAGGAAAACCTGAAGGACGTGTTGTAAAGATCATTAAGCGTGGTATGACTCGACTTGTTGGATTAGTCAGAAAAGGTAGAAGAGAACTCATCATCATGCCTGATGATCCTAAGTTTACTGATTGGATTTATGTAGATGAAGCTCATGCACATGGGGCTATGCCTGGACATAAGGTTGTTGTAGAGATTAAGAAGTACGAGCCTTATTTAAAGGGTGATATTGTTAAGATTATTGGTCATAAGAATGATCCTGGTGTTGATATCTTATCTGTTGTGAATAAGTATGATGTAGATATTGATTTCCCACAGGCAGTATATGATGAGATTGAGTCTATTCCTCAGTCTATTGATCCAAGTGATATTCCTAATCGTTTAGATATTAGAGATTGGCAGATTGTGACTATTGATGGTGATGATGCCAAGGACTTGGATGATGCGATTTCTTTAAAGAAATTAGATAATGGGAATTATCAGTTAGGTGTTCATATTGCGGATGTTTCATTCTATGTGAATGAAGGAACTGAATTAAATAAGGAAGCGATTCGAAGAGGGACTTCTATTTATCTTGTAGATAGAGTGATTCCTATGCTGCCTCATAAGTTATCTAATGGTATCTGTTCACTGAATGAAGGTGTGGACCGTTATGCAATTAGCTGCATTATGGAAATCAATGATAAGGGTCAGGTTGTAGATCATAATATCTACCCTACTGTTATTAGAAGTTCTCATCGTATGACATACAATAATGTGAATGCGATTCTTGCAGGTCATAAAGGATTAAAGAAGAAATACAGTGATGCTGTTGAATTATTCTTTAATATGAAAGAATTAGCTGCTATCTTAAGAAAGAAGAGAGATCGTCGTGGTGCGATTGACTTTGATGTAGATGAGGCAAAGGTTCTTGTAGATGATAAAGGACGTGCTGTAGATGTTGTCTTAAGAAATCGTGGTGAGAGTGATCATATTATTGAAGAGTTCATGTTATGTGCTAATGAAACAGTGGCTGAACACTTTAAATGGATGGATGTACCTTTCATCTATCGTATACATGAGTATCCTAAGAAAGAGAAGTTACAACAATTTGTTTCCATTGCGAAGCCTTTGGGTTATACTATTCATGGGTCTCTTGAAAAGGTCAACCCTCATGAATTAGCACGTATGATTGAAGAATCTAAGGGAACACCTGAGCATGATATTATTTCTACATTATTATTAAGATCAATGCAGAAAGCACGTTATGATGCTCAATGTCTTGGACACTTCGGTCTTGCGGATGAATTCTATACACACTTCACATCACCTATTAGACGTTATCCAGACTTATTGGTACATCGTTTGATTAGAACTTACTTATTCAAGAATGATTATTCTAGAATGAATGAGTTTGAAGAAATGATTCCAGTACTTGCTGAACAGTCTTCTAATCGTGAAAGAATTGCGATTGATATTGAACGTGAAGTCGAAGATATGAAGAAAGCTGAATTTATGTCTCATCATGTGGGTGAGGTATTTGATGGTTATATTTCTTCTATTACAAGTTTTGGATTCTTTGTATCACTTCCTAATACCATCGAAGGTCTTGTTCATATGACTTCCTTAACAGATGATTATTATGCTTATGATGAAAAGAATCTTATTCTTATCGGTGAACATACAGGACGTATGTTCAAGATGAGTGATCCAGTAAAGGTCAGAGTAACTGAAGCAAATAAGCTAGAAAAGACAATTGACTTCGAGCTTGTAAAAGCTGGAAGTCATAGAAAGAAGAAAAGAAAATTCCGTACAAGAAGGTAATATATATGAAAATCATCTCAAATAACAAAAAAGCATATCATGATTATTTTATCCTAGAAACTTTTGAAGCAGGTATTGAATTAAAAGGTACTGAAATCAAGTCTATTCGCAAAGGCAGTGCTAACCTTAAGGACTGTTTTGTAAGAATTAAAGACCATGAAGCTTTTATTGAGAATATGTATATTGCCCCTTATGAAAATGGAAATATCTTTAATCATGAACCTAGACGTATTAGAAAACTATTGCTTCATAAGAAAGAAATTAGTAAACTAGAGAAGAAGGTTCGTGAGGATGGTTTAACAATCGTTCCTACAAAGCTTTACTTCAATACCTCAAAAGCAAAGCTAGAAATTGCTCTTGCAAAAGGTAAGAAGCTTTATGACAAGCGTAATGATTTAAAAGAAAAAGATGCTAAGCGCGATATTGAGAAAGCTCTCAAACGCGCTTATTAATGGGGGCGTCTTGGATTCGACAGGGGTCAGTTTGAATCAGGCAGCAGTCGTTGGCAAACGTTACATGCACAAACAAATATCTGGAAACAGAACAAATTACGCTTTCGCTTAATAGTCGACATAGACTTGCGAATGCAGACCTATCTGCGCTTACACCTTTAGAGTCTGTAACATAACCTGTAAGATAAGGGATATAGGATGTTCTGACTATATTCATGAAAATCAATTAGAAATCGGTATGCGAAAGATTGCTTATTGATCGTAACATACTTAAATTGATTCAATAAGATAAACTGTAGACACCTGATATGGAACGGCTTTTGGACGGGGGTTCGATTCCCCCCGCCTCCACCAAAATTAAGATTTAAAATGGATGTCATCAAAAAAACTGATGAAATCAACATTTTTTAAGATATTTTAAAGAATCAAAAAATAGCGATTTATGTGGGTGTCACTACCTAGAAATCGCTATTTTTTACTTTAAAGATGAGGTAAAATGGATGTAATGAAAGTAAAGATTGCAGATTATTTATGTTTGATGGAAATTATTAGATAATATTTTTTGAAAGGATGTGTTTTTCATGAATTATATTTTAAAACAGTATGATAATGATTTATTGTATTTTTCTATGAAAAATACAAATGATGGATTAGAAGTTTTGATTAATACTGTTAATCAAAATTTACAATATCTTTTACCGTTAGACTTAGAATTAAGTAATGAAGGATTAAAAAAATGGCTTCAAAAAAGGACGATTCCTAGAAATAGAGCCTATGTTTCTAATTTTTTATCTCGATTAGGATTAAATGAAAAAGATACAAAAGGTATTATTGATATATGTCAAGGCTTATCATTGAATGATAGTTATTGGGTTGTGCAAGAAAATTGTAAAGACTTATTTAAAGATAAAAATCTTTATCATAATTCTTTTAATACAAATATTGCTTCCATTGCTTTTACAGGATATGGAAGTTATACAAGAACTTCATTTAGATCATCGCCTGAATTTACAACAAATGGGATGTTGCCGAAGTGTTGGCGCAGAAGCGGGAATGTTATTCGGTTATACAAAGGTGGAACCAAAGGAGCCTCAAATACAGGGCGAGAGCCTTATTCTGAGTATTATGCGGCCCAGATTGCAAAGGCTTTAGGGATCAATGCAATCGAGTATAATCTGTCAAAATGGGAAGGCGAGTTATGCTCGACCTGTACATTGTTTACAAGCAAAGAAAAATCTTTTCTGCCGGTAGGAAGATTAGTAACTTCCGGTGGTATGGAAGCTGTAATAGAGTATTATAAATCGTTAGGCAGTGAGTATGAAAAGGCTTTGTACGATATGTTTGTATTGGATGCGGTTATTTGTAATACAGACAGACATTTCGGCAATTTTGGATTTTATATAGACAGCAAAACGAATAGAATAATTGCTCCGGCACCGTTATTCGACCATGGAAATTCATTGTTCAATTATGCAGGCGAAGATGATTTTGCATCGGAGAAAACGTTGTCGGCTTATGCAGAGACATTACTGCCCTGTGTATATGATGATTTTATAGGGACGGCAAAGGCGGTGCTTACGCCGGAACATAAAGAGGGACTAAGAAAGCTTTTAAATTTTAGATTCAAGCGTCATTCCAGATATAATCTTCCCTCGAAACATCTGACTCTAATCGAAAAGCAGGTGAGAGAAAGAGCAAGAAGGTTACTAGAAAAATAAATATTTGCTTTGAACAATCTGCTCTAATGGCATATTCCACCATTTTATTCTGAGTAAAGCATCTATTTGTTCTTTGTCATATCTATATCCGATAACCTTTGCCGGTACCCCACCTACAATAGCATATGGAGGAATGTCTTTGGTAACAAAAGCCCGACTTAAAACCACAGCACCGTCCCCGATGTTTACCCCTGATACAATATTTGCTTTATACCCAATCCAACAATCATTTCCAATAATGACATCATAATTGTTAGTTTTATCAGCCTGGATTTTTTCTTCCACATATTGTTTGTCCGCAACAACTAACCCAACTTGTCCTTGTTGGGAGACAAATAAAGGACTTGTGGAAACATAAGGAGCTTTGTATGGATGAACTCCCGTGACCGATTCACAACCAAAAGCAATGGAAGAAAAACGGCCTACACGAGCACGCAGTTTACAATGCCCTCCAATATAGGAACAAAGCCCCAAATAACCTCCAAATTGACTATGTGCACAGACTTTATTGTATCCCTCAAATTGTGTGTTTCTTAAAATATTTACAGTCCAAAACAACTTGACATGTTTTGCTCTGTTCTTCCATCTGAAAAAAAGTAATTTCAATATCCTTTTCATAACTTTAATTTTCGTATGACAATATTGCACTTCGCAAAGAACGACAAAACAATCTTGTCCCAAAAAGAAAACAATGTATCGAAGTTCATCTTCAAGTAACAATACCCGTCATCATCCTTCATCCTTCTTCGTCTGGCTAAAGAATATTTATAATGATTGAAGATTATACGCCTGATATATTTATTTTCCAACGAAACAGTATGGGCATAAGCTATAAATTCCTTAAAAACATCCGTATTCCGGGCACTAAGCGTATTGTAATCGTCAGTATAGACCATGCAAGACACAGGTATAATGAAAACTTTATAAAATTCCAACATCTTCAGTACCACTGCAAAATCTTCATTAAAGGACATACGCTCGTCAAAATGGCTGATAGACAAAGCTGCATTTTTCGAGAGTAATGTATTACCAGTTCTTGGGAAAAAATATCCTCTCCAATAATATTTTAATGGTTTATCGCAGCAACCTTCCATCGGGCATGGACGATTTTGTTCCTTGCCGTCCACAAGGACAGAATATCCGGAAACAAAAACTTCAACATCGGGATTCTCGATAACAGCTGCCTTAAAAACCGATAATGCATGCTCTTTCAAAACATCATCTGCATCTAAGAACAGCACCCATTCACCTTTAGCCAAAGACAACCCAAAGTTACGTGCCGCAGAAACCCCTTGATTGTCTTTATGGAAATACTTCACGCGCTCGTCCGGAATCTCATTCACCACTTTGCCACTGGAATCCGTAGAACCATCATCTACAACGACAATCTCAAAATCCTCAAAATCCTGCCTGATAACAGAATATATAGTCCGTTTTATACAGTCTTGTTTGTTATATAAAGGTATAATTATCGAAATCATTACTTATTCTTGTATCATTAATGGATAATTCATTTAACAGTTCACATTCATTGTTTGTATTCATCCGATTCCCTCTGAATTAGTCTAAATAAATTGTTGTATCTTCAAACGGATTCTTTTATCCCAATCATAAAAACGCTCAATAGCCGGAAAGAAGGACAACCCTCCAATTTTGCTTTTAGCTTTCCTCATCCTATCTTTCATCCTTTTGCTATGATAATTAAAACAAGGGTTACAACATCCCCTATGATGCAGAAATGAGTTTTCGTCCAAACACTCACACAGCAACCTTTCCCATTGGGGCAATATAATTTCATAAGAAAAACGATTGTAAATAAAATCCCAGACTTTCTCCTGCAAAGCAGAAGGTTGACGCGATTTTAATAAATTGACTACACGGTCCGCTAAATCGTCCGTAGATTGATATAAGTTTTCTTTTTGGTAAACCGTGTCCAAGTATCCTGGACAAATGATTGTTGTCACTTCCATTCCCATCATCTGCATTTCCACTGCAGTCAACCCAAAAGTTTCTGTTTCTCCCCCCGGATTAGGAACTCCGACCTTACATTTTGACATGACCTCTATCTTTTCTTTCCCCATAATTCCCAAGAAATGAACTGAAGGAAGAATCTTGCCATGGCTATCTGTCAAATAGGGCATAAAAGCTGCTTCAAACCCCGAGTCTGCCAAACCATATGAGCCTAAAATGGACCCCTCATTATATAAGTTCCCTTTTCCAATTACATATAGGTTTGCATCTTTACAAGAAGCAAGAATCCGAGGCCATGCTTTTGCCAAATAACAGAATCCTTTACATTCTATAAGGCTGCCTATATACAAAACATTATTTTGCCTATCTTTAAAAGGAATATTATTATACGATACTTCTTTCCAGTCATCACAGGGAATCGTATTGAAAATATAATCCGATTTATCAAAAGCTTTATGATCGCGATATAAATCCAACTGTTCATTACTAACACATATAACTCTCAATATATTCCGTTCCGAAGCAAAATAATCCAAGTCCTTGAATTTAACAAAATTATGACACCATATAATGTATTTCAACCTTGCAAACGCACTTATGACATTCTTATCAGCAGATGTATAATTGACTATCAAATAATCAACTTGGTTTGTTACACAATATAAAGAAGCTTCATAAAAGGATGAAACGTTCTGCCTGTATAATACAGGAGGCAGTTTTCCTTTATAAGGAGACAGCAAGACAATCTCCAGACCGTTTTTCCTTTCCGCTAAAAGTGAGGCTATAAGGATTATTTGATACTCCGTCCCTCCAAGACCGGGATTGCCTTTTTTTATATCCGTACAATTTATGCTATTAGAATTATTCAGGAAAAAAGCGACTCTTTTCATACTCTAATGATGCCAATTCGACAATATATAATGCAAGTGCTTGTACCAAGAAATTCCCATTACGACAGAATTCCCAATTTGTGATGGCTGAACTCAACAGAAAGATAAACCATAGGCATACATACATATAACGGGACGGGACTTTCACAGATATGGCTTTACAAGAATAATGAATCATACCTAAAACGGTAATTGTACCTAACATCCAACTGGCCCCTATCAATCCCCAATCCACAAATTGTATCCCAGAGGCGTTGATAGGTGCCCAAAATTTGCCATAAACAGAACTTCCCAATGGGATACCAGCCCCAAAGATACGTTCCCATATATCATGGAAAAATGAATTTTCAAAGTATTCAAACTGAACAACCCTAATGTAATCTTCGTTGTCCAATGTATTACCCGCATCTGAACGGGCATACATACCTGCAATTTTGTCTTGTACGTCTGGGATATACAACATAATATTAAACAGAACGACCAACAACACTGCTAAAACCAGAGTTCTGGCTGAAAATAATCGCTTAAACCGGTAAAGCATGAACAAAACAGCCAAACCTAAAGAAGCAAACAACTGCCTGTAACCGGCAAGAAACATAATGAACACTCCCAAAACGATAAAAGGCAGATATTTTCTATCACGGGTTATGTAATAGTTGGTTAATCCATAGAATATCCCCAAAGAATATAGCCCGGAAGACATCGCCCTCAAACGGTTTCCCCCTTCTTCGTCTGAAAACATCCATTCATCGATATTCATAAAATTAATCCCGTAACCAATAAGATAATATTGTGCAATATACATAATGTCAAACGTCCATATCAAGAATACCAAAATCTTTTCAGCCGAGTGCAAGCCCACGTTTTGCCTTTTCAAGAAAAAATAAAATAGGATTCCGAAATAGGCCGGCATGGCACGGACTGTGTCGATAGGTGTCTGTCCTCTATATATCCAACAGGACATAAGCATACACACAAGCCCCACCCCCATCAAAACGAACGAGTTTTTATACATGGTTTTGTTCTTTGCACCGTAAAAAGCACACAAAATCAAGCAAGGGGTCGTGACAGCCCCCGGAATCATAAAGGTTCCAAAAAAGCTGTTACAAAAAAGAAAGAATAGCAGTACGGTGTAGTTCATAAGTTGGATTTCAAAAAAATCATCGAATTTTCTTTAAGAAACTTGATACGCTCGTCAACACGGACATAGTCTATCACGTTCTTCAGTTTACTAACCAGCACCTCATTCGCGTCTTGCCAAGAACATAAGCGGTCTCTCAAATTTAAATTCTCCAATAGGCATAAAAAACGTTCACTTCCTCCTTCTATATTATCAATCACGACAAATTGTTTGTGGAATAATATGCAGAAAACCATTCCGTGAAAAGAATCGGTAACTACATATTTTGCATGGAGTATTTTATTCAACCATTCTATCGTGGACGGTACTTTCTTGTACTTCCTTAGCAGTGAGAACGGCCTTTTATACATCAGTTGAAATCTGCTTTCTTTATAAATATGGTCTATACTAACAGCCAATGCTGCCCCGAGTTTGTTTATCTTATCCATTCTTTCGGATTTGGCTCCTAAAATATAAGTCACCAATGAACGTCCTATTGGACATTCTTTGAGTTTTAGTGCTTTGACGTAAAAATCCTTATCGTGCAACAACGTAGGATCTAGCACCCATTTTCCCTCTACATTATAATAATCTTTCAAGATTTGAACACCAGATTCTTCACGAACGGAGATTGCATTGAAGTCTTTTAAGCATTCTGCAATTCTACTTTTCCTCTCGTCCGGTTGGTTACACGTGTTTTTTCCGAAAGAGGCTGCATAAGACACCTTTCTAACGACACCACTTTTAAAGAAATACAGATACGGACTATATTCAAAAGAATGAAAGAAGTAGTCATCACGCCAGATTTGGTCACTTCCAACCACAACGGTCCTATATTTGCCTACGTTTAGTTTAGGGTAATCTTTATTATGAAGGATTCTTACGGATTTTGGGTTGAGGTAGTCTTTTTCAAATTGCTCAAATCCTCTTCCTCTCGTTCTTCGTTCCAGATGTTTGAAAAGCCTGGATATATAATGGGATGATTCGAAATAATATGGCGGCCTCCGGTCTATATATTCTATGTCATAGCCTAATGATTTTATCGCCATGCCCAATGCATAAGCTTGTAATTGGGCACCATAATTATACGCATAATGAGGAGTCTGTATAGCGACAATATTACTGTTCATTTTAAAATTCCAAATTTATATTTAAACGATATTATTTTTTTTTGTAAATAGCTTTTCTTCAAAGTCCTTTCAACGGCCTCTGCCAATGTCATTCGAGATAAATTTCTTCTGAACTTTAATATTCTTCGTTGGTTTTTCTTTTGACTGGACACGAGGTTGGGATTGCTCATTATAGCCTGTTGCCATGACAATTCATTCCGATGGAATCCGATTGCTATATCATTAAAAACATGCCTGCCTTTTTCTGTACAGACCGACACAAGGCTCAATCCCTTCAAATCGTTCATATCATCCATTCCTAATTTATGAACACCCCAAAAATCACCAAGTGTAATGTCGCTTTGTGAAGAAAGCCCTTTGGACGGACAACGATAGCATGACTCGCGCAGATAAAGGTCATACAGAAATCCCCTCATATAAGGGTTCTCATAATGTATGTCTGACAACAAAATTGAATTGGGTTCCCCTTTATGGGCAGGCTTCCCCGAAATGACAAAACTATACTTCTCCCATCCGAACCGTTTGTCCCTAAAAGATATTTCTTTTATTGTGAATATTTTCCCAGAAAGGACTTCTGTAAGATAACGCCTCCAAATACCTGGGGAAGGCACGCCATGACAAACAAAATCCACTTTAATCAGCCGTTCATATTCTTTTCCCAAAAATTTGGAAAGCCCCGTTATTTGGCAAGGTGTGCCGGAATAAAGCACCCACCTCTTTTCTTTCAGATACGACAAGCATTCATTGAATGTGTTTGTAGTGTCGCTTTGGACATATTTGCTTCCTAACATAGGTAATACATCCTCCATGCATTCTGCTGACACATGTTTCGGACACCAATCCCTATCGAAGACAACACCAAAGACAACGCCATTTTTGTCCAATACCCATTTTGCCAATTCGTAAAAGACACCACCCGACGAACTTTTCTGCCGGATTTGGTCATCATTGTGGTAAGCCACATAAGATTCCAAAGGAATCTTGCCGGCAAATGTTTTTTTTGCAGGACAAGCCCTAAGACATTTTCCACAACTGACACAAACATCTGTGTTACAACCGGGAACAAAAAAACCATCTTCTTGTTCTTCCATAATAATGCAATGCTTCGGACATATTTGCAAACAAGCACCACAACCAGTACACGAATCTATAGGAATTAATGATATATTTTCCACTTTAATGCAAAATCTTTTATAAGTTTAAAACATAAAGCCATTATTACACTGCATACCAATCCTATGAGCAAAGATAAAAAGCTGTTTCCCGTCCAAGACAACAAAGGTTGCAACGGCCTTAAAGGAATAAAAAACATCCCATGGAAATACCAAACAAGCATACTCAGCTCACCTAAACGTTGCAAACATCTACAACAAAATGGCGGTGTATACTTGAGCATAACAATTACGAGGAAAAATGCATAAATAAAGTCCAAGTTCACCCCAAGTGGTTGAGGAAATTTGTATCTAAAGAATATCAAGACAAGCATTCCAATAAATGCCACCCAGGCAGTAGAAAACATCTTTTCCGCACATGTGGCCATTTTATATCTACAAACAAAATAACCTGCAAGAATGCAAGGCAACCATTCAAAATATACGGCAAAAAGTTTTTTTACCATATACACATCCGAAAGTCTGCACAAATAAGCCAATATAATCGAACAACAAGAAAGAACTGCGTAAACCACCCAATGATTATGCCTACTTAAACAGCTTATAACCTTAAGCATAAAGGGAGCGGACAAAAGGACTAATAGATAAAATCTTACATACCATGCAAAAACGACATTGACGTAATCGTAACCCATGACTTCCTGAACTCCGACTTCAAACCCCAATAAATTGAGTATAAAGATTCCTATTGTAGGGAGATTGCAACCCAACAACCAACCCATTAAAAGGAAGATAATTGCAATCACCCAATAATCTTTCAAGAAGGCAAATAGCTTTTTGCATATATATTGAAAGGATTGGTATTTTTCCGCATTCAACGCCAGGACCCATCCTGTAACAAAAGCGAAAACTGAAACACAAGTTTTGCAAAAAACAGAAATAACTACCTCTACATTAGGGATAGGCGTATTGGCTACCACCACAGTTTGAGATACCAGTTGCAACAAAGGATTCCAAAAATGATGCATTAACATCATAAGTATAGCCCATCCCTTGACCATATTACTTTCTTTTCTCGATATTGTCATGGCAAGTTCTTTTTATAGTGCATTCTTTTTCGTATAGTAGTGAAAATAAAAATCCTCTCAGGTGTGCTCAAACCTATCCCCCCAATTATAAAAGTAGCAGATAAAAAGCTTGCTACTGCCACAATAACTAATCTAAACCATCCACCACATATGGCTGTATGGACATAATAAGGTAACAAAATCGTTAAAAAGGAGACTAATATGATTTTGAGAATTACGTTCTTGACAAATTCACCGATAGACAAATCAATCATGGGCTTAATGATAAACAGACGAACCACTTGTGCCAAACATTCTATTATCAAATGGACAACGAAAACAGAATAAGCAGGAAAACCTATTTTTAAGCATAAATAAGATATAGGCAAAATCATGATGAGCATCGTCCCTATAACAGTTTGATATTTTCTGATATTTCCAGTAGCCTGAGCCGCATTTATCAAAGGATTTGAAATAGATGAAATCCACGAAGTACAAACCATCAGTCGAAGAAATATTACGGAGTTTTCAGGTACATTATTTAACCAGACTTTCAATATAAAAGGAGTCTCGATGATTACAGGCAATGATATGGAAAATATCAAGAAATAAGAAAATTTAGAACTTCTATATATTAAACTGTGCATGTATTGCAAATCGCCTGCGGCATAAGATTTGATGATTTGTGGGTTTAAAGCCATTTGGAAATTGCTTATAAATTGCGTCATGGCATTTTGTACTTGTACTGCTATAGCGCGAGCTGCATTCACTACTGGACCAAAAAACATGTTTAATATGATGTTCAATCCTTGTGTGAAAGCGATGTATGCACAAGCTCCAAAAAGATTCCATCCGGCAAATCCAATCATCTCTTTTATCAATCCTCTATCCAAAATCCATGTAAATAAAGTTTCTTTAAAATATTTATTGCAATACCAACTGTAACATAACCTGATAAAGATTTGCACTAAAACTATCAATAAAGCGTAAACTATTAGCTTGTCAAAAAAGATAACCAACAACAGATAGACAATCAATAACTTCAAAACGACTTCCAAGACAGATATATAAGCAAACGCAGACATTTTCTCGTGGGCAACAATGGCTGCATTATATGGAACACTCATTATCATAATGACAGAAGCTACGATAGAACTTTGATATACCCAAAATGCCGCTTCCATACGTTCCATAGGTACCTGCATCTTATTCCACAAAAACCAAAGACCTATTGTTTCAGCCAAAAGAATCAATAAAATTGATATTCCACCGTGTATTATCAGACTGGTATTGAATATTTTCTTTAACCTCACCTTATCATCTCGCCCTAACGCAAATGTAATATAGCGTTGAGTCGCAGCCGACATGGAACTGTTTATGAAGCTAAACATCGCTACGATACCGCCCACAACATTATAAATACCATAATCCTCAACCCCCAATGTATTCAACACGACACGGCTTGTGTACAATGACACGGCCATCATGAAAAACATTCGAAAATACAGCAATAATGTATTCTTTGCTATCCGCTTATTATTTTGAGATACGTCAGGCATTAATATAACTTAGAATTAAAAACCACATTTCCGCAATTCGATAAGGATTCCCTTCCATGGTATGCTTTCGCTCCACTCCGGCTGTTATCAACACACGGCTGAAACCCTATATCTTCATAAATAAGTCAAAAATTGATTCTGTTTTTATTTTTTTTGTACAAGAATCTGCATTACCGTTTATTCCCCCTACACAGTAGTTTTCCCAAAAACATCCTTCATCTTTCAGGATTCACGATAACAAACTCATTATTATAAAGTTATAAACTGAAAGATGTTTCAGGCATCTTTCAGCTAAGTTTCATTTCCTTTGGAAGAGGACGGAAAATCAATCTGCGGAGAATGAAAAATCGCTTGGCTTAGATTGAAAAATCGTTTGGCGCAGAACGTTTGACGGCTTTCTGCCATG
>OHRU01000311.1_pt1 | contig 20222 bp, 15 predicted proteins | sample 1578491 | NCBI WGS metagenome assembly OHRU01 (sample SAMEA3879565, study PRJEB24766) | human gut metagenome | biome: human-associated habitat; feature: feces | place: USA | collected 1985/1987 | reverse complement strand
CAAGGGACTTAAAATCCCTCGGTAGCAATACCGTATCGGTTCAAGTCCGATCAGCGGCACCATTTAAATTTTATATTATTAATTCGCCATGCAGAAATACCCAAGTGGTGAAGGGGCTCCCCTGCTAAGGGAGTAGGTCGGGAAACCGGCGCGAGGGTTCAAATCCCTCTTTCTGCGCCAACAATATTTACACTTTTAGGGATACTGTACACCAGTGTCCCTAAAGGTATAAATATAAAAATCACAGCGGAATAGCGGTAACTACTCCGCCATGATATATTATACATTTTGCGTTCCGACTCACTGTTTCGATTAACGCTTTCGCATCTCTCCGTAGCTTAACACCTACCCGGTCCGATGTAGCTCAACTGTATTGGTAGTACAGTATGTATACTCGCTCCGCAGAATGCGGCGTTTCTGAACTGTGACTTGTTAGTCGGTGGTTTGCAGTAAACCGGCGTTTACTGTTCCTCTCCCGTGTTGCTTACACGATGTTCTCAGAACTAATGCGTAGTTATCTCGGCTGTAGGTCATCTCTGACAATGGTCGGCATTCAATTTGTACTGTCGCTGGGACAGGTGGCGAAATGTGCCGCGAATTTACGCTTCACATTTCATATATAAGCTGCATAAATGCAGCTTCTTATTAAGACTTAAGGTGCGACACCATGACGCATCTGTCACTCTTCGTTCGTTTCTTGCTCGTCTTTTTCTTTGCAGGTTGATATTTCTCTTTTCTGCAGATATAAGGATTCAAGTTGCGATAACCGCATTTCGGATTTGCTTTTAATCCTCGTAGTGCCGTTTTCATCAATCGTGTATCTCGATGCGTTGCACATATCCGAACGCCACCCGTGCCAATAGTCAAGGTCAGGGTCAATCAGTTCTTTCCAATCGTCGATTTCCTCGTTACGATCTATATCAAGGATGATACAAAGTGCGGTTTTGCTGTTGTCATCGCCGCATTCGCTGTCAAATATGTAGTATCTGAACGTGCTACATGAAAGCGAATCGACTTTTTTGCACATTGCGCTATTTGTCTTATCGAATGGTGAAATGCTTATTGTTCCCGATGTTACCATTGCAATATTCCCGGTAACATCATCTTGGTCAACGTAATAAACATCAATCCGTACGCTGTAATCACTGTCTGTCATATCAATTCCGAACTGCGATTTGAGATTCCTGTTCAGAATGTTGGTGTAGTTGAAATATATCATTGTTGTTTTTCCTTTCATAAGGTGGAACATCGTGTCTTACCTAAAAATCATACAGGTGGTGTATTTTATGAAGAAGTTAGCCATTACTTTGCATCGGACATATTTAGAAAGAATCTTAGAGGAAAGAAATTTCACTGAGCCGGGAGAAAGAAAACAGATACTTTCATCGATATGGAACATATCCGAAACCGGTTGTGCGTCAATCCTTAACGGTCGCAGAGACATGAACGGTCCCTGCCCGAATGATAAATCAAAACTGTCCGAGTTTTGCAAACACTTCTCCCTACCTTTGGATGAAGTCGCAGAATTAGAAAACAAGCATTTAGAAGCGAAAGAACGTTTACGCCAAAAAAAGTTGCGTGAACTTAATGAAAATAATCAATAAAAAACAAGAGCCATCAGACGAATACCCATAAATCTTCTGAAAGCTCTTGCATAATGTATTTAATCTGTGCTATAATATGTATATAGGACACAGATGTAGCCACTTCGCTATATCAGTAGATGGTTGAGACATCGTCTGAGGAAAAGAGTAACGGCACTGGTAATGCCCTACTCCTGCGGAGTGTTTTTTATATATCACTCCTTACTGATAATTATACCGTGTTTTGGTAATTTTGTCAACGGTAAAGGCACAAAAAATTATAGTAAAAATGCTGATTTTTTAGTAGCTATATTGTGCAAAACATATACAAAACGCTTTCTGATTTCTTTCTGAAAGCTATTCCGAGGAGAAATAAAAAACGCCCTCTGCCGGAGCTGTTGCTCTGACAGAGGGCGTTTTCGTTACATTATGCCAAATCGTAACTGATAATTTTCACATATTTCATCATTCTCAGAAATAATATCACCGTATTTATGTTTTGAGTTGTCATCAGCACATACTGCGTTCCCGTTATTATCGAACATACAAAAATCACAGGATCCGCAACAGTCTTTTTCGTTTTCTATATTTTCAATCATCATAGTCACCTCCAATCGTTTTATAATTAATTCGCTATGTTTCTAAATGCGACACGATGTCGAATCTGTACTAACTACTTCTTTTTGACAAAATCGACAATACTCATTACCAACTTGTCAATGTTATGCTCTTGATAAAAATCATAGTATTTATAGTTTTTGAGGTTTGGAAAAATGCTGTTCATATCAACATCGTCTAACTTAACAATAAACAATTTGATTTCATTGTTAAGCACCTTTACAAACAGATTCTGAATTTCAGCTTTAGAGTAAACGGAGCTGACTGTGCTTTTGCTTGCAAAAATAATAGCATAATCGGATTTTGTTATTCCGTCCATAAACTCATTTACTATGTGTTTGCCGACAGCGATACAATTTTCATCAAACCACACGTTTAGCCCGCACATAACAATTCGGTCTTTTACGTCTTTTACGATAATTTTGTCGTTGTGAGAATAGGAAATAAAAACGTTTGGCTTATCGGCTTCGGAAACATAGTAGCCTGAGCGAGCTAATTCGTCTTTATCTTTGTAAGCATAAACGGCGGTCATTTGTAGTAATATCTGATCTTTACTGCAATTGCTTGTGAAATTGATGGTGTTGTACGCTCTCGAATACAATTGGCTGTACAAACTATTAAGAGTTTGCGTCATATCAATTTCTAATTGATGCTTTTCAATTACTGCTTTTATCTTCTCATAATTTTGATAATCATCTTCGATAACTAAATACGAAGCAAATGAGTAAATCATATTGTTAACAAAAAGCATACAACAGCCGTCTTGACTGACAACGTTATTTACCTCATAAATAGCATCTGTATATTGATTATGATATTCATAAGGAATTTTGATAACAACAGATAGCTTATTCACCTTATCATCTCTCTTTACAAAAAAATTTTTTGTGAGATCATCACGTATGACGGGAAGTTTAACCGTATCTTGAAAAAGCCATCTGTGCCATTCAAACGCATCCCAGCATTCCGAATTGAACGCTTCTTCGTCAATCTCACGGTAAGGAACGACAACAATCGAAGTTCCGGATTTTGAAAACTTTCTGTACAAGTCGTAAATAATCTCTTTTATTAACATATTTTCTCCATTATAACATATTTTTCATTTGATTGCAAGTGTAAAAGCAGCATCAGGTACGTCACCGTGTCGCACCTCGAATAAGCCGCAGAAAAGAAAAGTCGAAAAATATCAAGGCGGAGCCTTATTTTTACTCATTATTCGTTTTCCGCAGGACTTTTTTGAAGAAAAATGAGCGTAAACGGTCCTAAGTATCCTATATATACTGCTATATAGTAAATTTAATTTACTTACTTTTCTTTTTCTGTGGCTAATTTGCTGGGTAATATATAGATGCTCATATTTCGGACTACCCCTCGTTTGTAAAAAATCGCTCAGTAGGACTTGACAAAAGAAAGGCTCTGTGTTATTATCAAAGTGTAAGTTATAATTTACATTGGATTTTTGAGAGGTACAGTCTTTGCGGGGCTGTACTTCTTTTTTTATCCGCTTTTTTCTTTTCAGTTTTATGCAGTAAACATTGTCGGCATAAACTTTAGGACAGCCGTATCTCATTTTTCTGATTTTGCTTATAAGTCCTCTGTATTCTAACTGATGGATTAGCGCAATTACAGTGCTACGGGACATACCTGTGCCTTTGGATATATCAGTATAGCTGTTCCAGCAGTAGCCGAGCTTTGAGTTGATTGACTTTGCAATGAAAGCATATACCTTCAGCTGTGCCGGCGATAAGCCGTATTCAAAAACGCTCCGCTGTATCAATGTGTATCCTTTTGAAAAATCGCATACTGCGTCCTCGTTAAGATAATAGATATTTGTTCCGTACCAGTAGTTCACACGCCTGGTACGGATTTTTGTAAATATATATCCTTTTGCAAGCAGGCTGTTTATGGCTTTTGTTACAGTATTGCGACTGCCTATATTGCACTTCTCTGCTATGGTCTGCTGTCTGACACGCTTTTTTGCCGTTGGAATTGACAGCAGATAAGCAAGCACAGAAAATTCTTCGGAGGATAAGCCGAATGCTGTATTAGGCAATAAAAAGTAGCTTTTGCTGTTCTGCATTGAGTTATCCTCCTTTATTAAATTTTACTGTTCGTTTTCTTCTGCCTGTTCGTTTATGATCGACTTAACTTTTTTAAGCTCATCATTGTAATCTTTTTCATTGGGATAGCGTTCATAGATGTTAATGTATCCCATACTTCTGAGCTTACCTGCAATTTCTTTAGCAGCAGTTCGCCCTGCACTATCATTATCCAGGCACAGACATATATTACGGATATTCGGTTTACGCTTGAGCAACTCCATAAGAGCCGTATCGGCTGTTCCGCCGAGAGCAAGCCTGTTGTGCAGTTTCCAGGCGTCCTTATTTCCGTACTTTATATTATACAGATTTGCGTGGCTCATAGCGTCGATGAACGATTCAAAAACGTACACGCAATCGTTCATACCCTCGCTCTCGATCAGAAAGCCGCTTGCCTTATCGCTCCCGGCTACTTCTCCCCGGAATCTGTAATTTGTGCTTGCTATGCGGAATGCTGCATAGGATATTTCACCTTGAGTGTTTTTCCCAGTCGATATAACAAGATTATTCTTAAATATTTTTGTGTTTTCCTTCAGTAAAATGTTATCAACATATTTTGAAGAAACAGCTTCAGCTTGATATGTATCTGTTGCTGTCGGTGAAGCTCTCAGCGTTTGCAATGTATAATCAACCCAGTCACGGTTATCATTAAAGCGATAAAAAGCCATTCCCTCATCGTTGTATCCGACTATATGCAAGCCATTGTACTGCACTCCCTGATAGATCTGACCGGAAGCTATCAGTGTATTGATTATGTTCATATCAATTCCTCTGCCCTTGTTAAGATAAGCAATGATATTACTGTAATTTCGTCTGCCGTCCGGGGAATGAGCCTGTTCCGGCAGAACAAACCGTACAGGTTTTGATACAGATACATTTTCCGTTACCGCCTTCCTTATCGGCGTATATGCCGTTTGCTCCCTATCTCCGACAAGATGTAATACGGCATCTCTGAAATTCATACCCCGTATCTTTACAAGGTAATCAATGGCATTGTTTCCGCCGACCTGTCGGCTGTTCCAGTACCATCTGCGTCGGTTGCCGTTTACAACAAGGCTGTTATGCTCGATGCACTTGAATTCACGTTCCCCATAAGTGCTTTTAAAGGAAAAGCCCTCCTCGCTTTCGAGAAGGGCTATCATATCGGTATTTTTTGCTCGTTCGATTATATCTTCTTCAAGATGTGCCATACTGCCACCTCCGTTATCTCTTTATGTTTGAGATATACATTCTGTAGTTCTCGAACTCCGTGTCACACGTCTGCAAAAACCACTGCGGCAAATTAAACTTGTACGGAAGAAAGCCGTTCATCGTAATTCTTGCCGAAGTTGCAAGATTCGAACAAAGATACCTGTACTGTTCACCACACATAGACGGATCTCCGAAATTGAACGCTATTCTGTAATCTCTGCCTATAAGCCGCTTTGTATCGTTCTTGTCAGTTTCGAGCAGTGACATAAGCTGTATTATGTCGGTTTCGTTAAAACCGCTTACAATGTATCTGTAGTGACAGGACAGCCAGTTGTCAATCTGCTCTGTGTCTGTGCCGTAATCATTGATTACAACATTGTAGATTCCCCAGTTCTCCGGCACTCTGCCGAAGAAATAGAAGTCGATGTTGCGATATGTGAAATACGTTCCCTTTGACACCGTTTCTTCCTTGTATGTTTCCTGGAGAATGTTCAGATCGCCGTCAGTAAGTTCGTTCTTGCTGAAGAACGCTACCTTTGCTCCTCTTGCTGTGAAATACTCTGCGAGCTGTATTGCGTATGTTGTAGTACCGACACGACGCATTGCTCCGAATAAACCGATTGATAAATGCAGGTCGCAGTTGTTGTAATTCGGTATTGCATTGTTATTGCCTTTCTGTACCGGGATATATGTAACGTCAAATCTTCTCTGACGTTCTTCTCTGAGTCCTATTCTGCGGTCTGCGGTTGACTTTATCAGTGCTTCACGCAGGTCTTTCTGCATTTTGTTACGACTTATTTGCTTCAACGTTTTGGGCGTTTCGCCTATGATATTTGCAAGTCCCTGTCTTGCTATTTCCGACAGCAGCATATCACCGGGATATACTCCTTCGGCGTATATGATTATCGGCACGTCCGTTGCCATCACAAGAGCCTTTAAGCTCGTCAGAAATTCATCGCCCTTTTCCTCGATAAATTCAAGGTCGATTATGATATGAGTGATGTACTCATAATATTTCAGCTCTTCCTTGATGAAATACGAAAGATTGTTCACTGTTGTTATCTTCTGATTCATCTCAAGCTCCTTGCGTATCTCGCTGAGCATTGTCTGACGCTTCTTTTCTACCATTAAAAGCGGGAATAAAAACATTTTTATACCTCCGGTTCTTCTTCTTCAAATTTGTTATATGATTTAGCTTCGATCTTCGCCTTATCAGCTATCATCTTAAACATTTTTTCATTTCCGAGTAATTTATCAGTCTGCCAATTGTTCACATAGCTGAAAGTGCCTTTTCTGCATACTATCAGCGGTACGGTTGTATTTCCTGTTACGCTCACTGCATTGACAGTCAGTGCTGTTTCACAGCTGACAGGATTGTTCATTGCTATTCGTCCGTACAGCGTCATACAGTCCGTCATATTCAGATTTTCGCAATCCTGTCTTGTTTCTCCGGACAGCGATGTTGTTTTGATTCCGAAATTCACATAGCAATTACCTATGCAAATGCGGTTTTCGCTACAAAACAGCTCATCATACTCTGATGCCGGAATATACCCTGCCTGTGCATACGCAAAATCAAGGCAGAATTTACGCAGATTTTCATCGGGTATGTTTATCTGTCTGATACGATACTTATCATCAGAGTAAGTAACTTCATATTTTGAGCCGAGCAGTTTGTTCCATTTTTCCTTTGCTTTTTCTGTCAGCTTATCATTATAGCTGTTCCATACTACAGTATGGTCACAATACAGGTCATCGCAGAAAAAATCAAATTCCACATCACCGCATTTGTCAAGATATTCACCGAATGTATCAAACTTTTCTCCATTTTCCATAATCAAATTCTCCTTTTATTTTATTACTTGTATCGCACTTATGCTGTCAAGCAGGTCTTTGTTAACATCCGTCCTGTAAGCCTTAAACCAAAGCAAAGGATTTACCTTTGCTCCGACAAAACGCACCGATAAGCCGTCATAGATATGCGGATTATCAAGCTCCGGAGGCGTTACCTCTCCATCTACAAACGCAGTTTTGACGCACAAATGCGGTATTATATCACTCCCGAATGTATGGCTCCAGCCGGTCGCTGATAAGCCCTCGTCCTTTTCCTTGCTGTGTTTGCCGCAGTGAGCATAGCCTATTACTATCTTCTCGTCTTTGTCGTATACGTCATACAGTGATAATCCTATGTCCTGCTCCGAGATAGTTTCAAGCCTGTCAAGACAGCTGTATTCTATCATCAGCGTCAGAACACCGTCATCGTGCTTTATCTCCGTACCTGTGGTTGTTACGATAGTCGGAAAATCAAAGCCGTATTCTTCTGCAAACACGTCCGTATCAATTATGTACGCAAGCTGTACCGCCGAGCAGTTATATGTGTAATTTGGCTTATCTTTTACTACCTTGCGTTTTTCTGCGTCATAAACGTCATAGATATACACATCTTGTATGCACTCGCCTACATCGGGAAGTATCTCAGCTCTGACCTCGGTATCCTTGTCATTCAGATACAGCGTTATACCCGATTCGTATGCCTTGCCGATTGCACTTGATCCACGGCTGTGTATTGTTTCAAAGTCATTCAGCGTTGTAAGGATACCGTTTGTGTTTTCCTTTAAATCATCGGCTTCGACCGGGAGATTGAAAAAGCCTTGAAAGTACACGAACAATGCACGTTGAGCTGTACTGTCTACCGATATGTACAAATTATTTATCTGTGCATCGGATAAGATACGCTCGATTATCTGCGTATTTTCTTTGGTGTAATCCCTGTACTTCTCGTCCACATTGAACATTTCGTACCAGTCATCTTCAGACGGTGTTTTTACCGTTATTGACAGTTTTTCTGTAGTACCGGTCTTTTCCGTACTGACTTTTGCGGAAAATTTACCCTCAAGAGCCGCTCTCTCGAATATCTGTCCTATCTCCTGTGCCTGGAACACGTTCAGACAGGCTACGTCAAAACCATCTGCTGTTGCACCGCCGCTTTCGTCTGAGCTGACGTTCTCGATAGCACTTGCTATATCGTTATCAAGTCCGCTTGCGTCACTTTCTGCCATATCTTCAAAGCGGCTGAATGTTTCCGCTTGATATAACGCAAGCAATCTCGGAAGATATATGTCACCTTCGCCGTAACAGGTGTACTCCACTATCTGAGTCTTGCTGTCCTTATGTACAGTAAGTATCTGCTTTTTTGCCTTTACACCGTCAATTGTTACGGTTTCTTCGTCATAGTCGTATGTCGGCATTTCGGGCTTGACGAGTGTGTTTATAAGCTGTACCGTACTCTGACTGTATTTGCTCATATCATACGATTTATCGTCTCGGAATTCCTTATCTTTCGCAAGCTCAGAATATTTGTAGCTGCTTAAATCAATTTCTTCGTTAAGCTGTTCAAGTTCTTTCTGTGATTTTACCTTTTTCAGCTTATCTATATACTTCTTCGCTTTTGCAACGCTGTCATTGACCTCTTTGGTATCGTACAGTAGCAAAAACGAGTTGTTACCCTCTGAAAAAGTTTTCTGAAGAACTGACTTTGACAGGTTTATCGAAAAGTCCGGCATAAAATCGTATGTGTCATTTTTAATCTGCGTATTGATTGAGGAGTTGACACCGCTCAGAGCGGATTCCACATTTTTTCGTATATCATTCCACGATTGGCTGACGCTTGTATCACGCACTGCACCGTAAAGCAAACTGAACAAACCCGTTAGCAGTGCAACGAATACGCCGACAACCAAAAGAAGTATTACAATGGGCGTAAGCAATGCTATGCCGATTGTCTTTCGTCCCTTTTCACTTGATGATAATGTAGCGACTACTTTTAAAATAGCCGTCGATACAGTCATATTAATTACCTCCCAATCCTAACTGTTTCAGACGCTTTTCGGGTAACTGTACCTTGAGTTTGAGTGACCGTCCACCGGCTTTCATAAGGCACTCTGCACGATTGCCTGCGGCAACAAGCTCTCTTTGTGCATCGGTAAAATTGTATAGTGTCGATACGGCTTTAAGGTCATCGCCCTCACAGCCGAAAATAAACTTTGTAGACGGTAAATCCAGTACAGGCTGTGCATACAGCTTGACTTTAGAATCAAGGAAGTCTACAACGTTCTGCGTTGCAACGGCAAGTGCGCCGCTGTACTTTCTTGCTCTTTTCTCGGTATCTCTAAGGTAGCTCATCGCCTGCGGAACATCGGGATTTATAAGGAGCCACGCTTCGTCGCATACAACCATCACCTTTTCGCTTCTGCCTGCACTCATCTGTTGCCAGCACCACGACAGAAGATTAAAATACTGCGTTGATTTCATTGCATCGCTCATAATTTTCATATTCTGCGTATCGAACACGATAAACTGTGCATTTGACTGCATTGTCGTGTGACCGTTCCAAAGGAAGCTGTCCGCACCGGTTGTTATATTTTCAAGCAGCAGTATCAGCTTGTCCATATCATCGGTTACACCTTTTTCAGCTGTTTTTCTCTGCTCAAGCAAAGTGTTATACAAATCCGTCATAACCGGGAAGTCGGTATTCTTCATAAAGGTTACGCTTGTATCCCAGGTTATATTGAATTTTTCATACATAGCGATAAGCCCTTTCGTAAGTAAGGCTTTCTGTATCTGAGTAAGTTCGGGAAGATACAGTTCAAAGAAAATTTCAAGCGTTTTAAGATGTAATGCAAGCTCACTGATACCCTTGCTCTCGGCTTCTTCTTCCTCCTCGTCCGAAAGCGGTTTAGGACGTACCTGTAATGGATTTATCATTCCGTTTCTGCCACCGCAAGCGTCTATCCAACGTGATATACCATCTTCACGGAACATATCGCAGATAGCCTTGTACTCTGTTTCGGGATCTATGACAATTACTTTTGTTCCCCGTATCAGTTCTGATACGATAATGTGCTTTATGAGTGTAGTTTTACCCTTACCGGAGCCGCCTATTATACTGATATTGCTGTTTGTCCTCGCTCCGTCACGCTTCCAAAGGTCGAAAATAATCGGCGTACCGTCATTATCCACACCAAGATAATAACCAACGCCGTCGTTAAAGCCACTGTTCTGAAACGGGAAACCGCCGTAGAAAGCATTAACCGGCATAGGACGGTTACCGACATCACCGATAAGCTCTACAGGAGCGTATGACGGGGATATATGTTTCCAGGCATCCTTTTGCATACGGGATAAGCAACGAAGTTTACAGCCGACACCGCTGATTATGCTTTCAACTCTGTTGCATTTCTGCTCAAAGTCGATTTCATCGTTGCCCATAACCATCACAGTACAGCAGAATTTAGCTATCTTTTCGTTGTTTTCTTCCATTCGAGCCATAAGACGAGTTGTATCGTCCGCTGTTTTTGTTTTTCTCTGTCGCTGTAATGCGTCACGGGTATTTTCTGCTTCGGCACGGGAAGCATTGATTATTTTCGATAGCTGTTCTACGATATTCGTTTCTGTAATCGGCGTACTTGTGAAGTTTACGATAGTTCCTGCTATGTTATTTATCTTTGACACCCAGCCGTATTCCTGCGTAGGCGGATATTGCATTATCGCATAGATACGGCAGATGTAGTCACCCATATAAAAACGGGTATTCGGTCTGAAATCAATGCCCATTGGGGCAATTGCGGCACGGATTACATTGTTTTCTTCAATTTCAAACTGGTACTTCTTGTTTTTCATTTTTTCCTCCTTTAAGAATTTGTCGCAATAATCTGTGACATAGATAAATATACATCATCTGTTCTTTCGTAAGCTATGTATGCGGGATTTGTGAAAAGGTTATACATTTTTATAATATCCTTGTCTTTCACAAGTTCGCAGGACATTCCGTCCACCTCGCTGTTGAAAGCGTTTATTGTATCATCTGTACGCTTGAGGATAGTTTTCTCGTCCTCGTCTTTGGAGAACAGCATAAAGAAAAATCTGCGGTCAATCTTGTTATCGTCAATTACCATTTTGGTGGCGAAATTTATATCGTCCTCAAGCATTTGCTTACACAGACCGCTTGCATTTTTAAGCCTGTTGCTGTCTGCCGTCACCATATGCTTGATTACATACGGCGAGGAAATAGCCATATATTTATACGGAAACTGAAAACGTGAAACGATGGAAGTTATTTTTTTACAGTATGCCAGCTTTTCACTTTCCGAGAAAAGCTCCATACTCATACCGCCGATTTCGATAAAGGTAAATGTGTACCCGTCATTCGTGTGTAAGCAATTGTTACGAATATCCTTTACGTTTATCATTTCGTTTGCAGTCATCATCTCGACTGCGTTTTCTTCTGTCTGTTCCTTGTTTTTCTTATTGCTGATTGTCAGAAACAGATACACTCCGCCTGCAAGAGCAAGTGCTACGATTAAAATTTTATTGTATATAAAAAAGCCGTACCCGTCGGCACAGCTTTGTATTTTCGCTATCAGAAAAAGAAAAAGCGGCTGAAACCAGTCGCTTTAAACTTAAGAATTTAGCAATTCGAAGTACATTTTTGATAATTTAAAAAGTAATGCGTAACGAAAATCGTTAATTTCTACTTTTTTGTTTTTACAATTGTTAAACAACCAGTAGCAACCATCTGTATCAACATATTTATATGCACTTTCTATATCATAAACATTTACATTTATCGTCCCTTTTTTCAAGTAATGAGAACAGGATATTGAATGATGTCCTTGAGAAACTATCGTAATATTCATATAAGGATAAAAAGTTCCACGATGATTTCTGTAATCATATTTAAAGCCATTCCTATCAATGCTACCCAATAAGTCATATACCTTTGATACAGACGGTTTTCGCCACGGCTGAGCTATTACAACTTCTGTGGCGAGGTCAATCTTTCTTTTTTCAAAACGATCCGAAAACAGCTGTATTTCATCTCCGTTTTCAAGATTAATGGTATGTGGGAACACTCTGTTTCCGACAGGAGCATTATCATTAGCGTTATATACATAATAAAGAAGTGTATCTGTTTCTATGTCACGACCTATACAATCAATCATAAATTTCAGAAACAGAAGATTGTTTGCTTTTGTTGCTGTATCTCTTTCAAGTGTGAGATTAACATATTCCATCGCTTGATTATAATTATTCTGATTGTTCGCATAAATACCGCTGTTCATCGTTTTCCCTTTCTGAGTTTACATATTGTCGTAACAATATCATTATCGAAACTTTTACTCTTGATTGGAACAAATAGTCATTCTGTTCCATATATGTATCTATCAGCTTTTCTACAGCCTTAATATAGTTGTTTTTTGCAAACGCCTCTCTTATCGGATTTACCCAATACATAAAGTCGTAATGAGATAGTCCGGGAACATACTCTTTATCTGATTTGCATTTATCATAAACGCAGGTGAATTCTCTCAGAAAATCAAGTGCCTCATCATACGTTTTAACTTCGTTACATAACTGTTCTTTGCACAATTTATCAAGTTTTTTTCTTGCATTCATTCGTTATCATCTCCATTCTATCATATCGGTAAAAATACGTCAATCTTTTTATACAGGTGCGACACCGTGACGCACCTCAAACAATTTAATAAATAAACTCTATCAAATAATTCCCCTCTTTGAGATATTGATTTATAGCAAAGGAACAAGTTGTTCTTTCGTCCGAATACTCTTGCCTTATTTTCGTTGAATAAACCTCTCCGGTATCTAAGTTAGTAAGTCGTATCTCGTTTTGAGAATAGTAGAGTTTCGTTTTTTTCTCATTTTTGGCATTATCGCAATTTGAAAACAACAATTTAAAATGAGAATTTGATAGCAGATTCCTTTTCATATAATTACCTCTTTTCGAAAAGCAATTTTCTGAATTTCTGTACAGTTCGCCTTTGGGATCAGTTATGACGTAGCTTCCGAACACCTGAATATTATCAGGCTTGATTTTACTTAATGATTTACCTGTGTCCTTTTTTCTCATTGCATTTGCTGACTTATTCAGTATTCTTTTCATATCTTACCTCCATAAGCCACCACAAAGGCGGCAGAGCTTTTCTGCCGCCCGGTGACAATAAAATATTAATGCTGCTTAGCGTTTTCTCTTACGCTTCGATAACGGGAACACAAGCACAACAGCCGCACTCATCATCACCATTGATATGATAATAACCGCTGTCTGCGTAAAGCTGTCCTCGCTTGCACCTGTCGTGGGATTGTCCGGTAGCTTGCTGTTGTGCATATTGGCAACAAGCATTGCACCGTCACGGTCAATCGTTAACTGCTTATCTTCGGGCAAAAGATAGCCTGCTGACGCTTCATCCTTAACTTCGTGTATGGTATACTCACCGGCTCTTAAATCGTTAATGCGGATTATACCGTTCTTATCAGTAGTGTAAATCTTGCTGAATGTCTGACCTGTGTATGTTGTACCGGAAACCTCAAATTTGAAGCCTTCAACCTTATTATCATAAGAAGTCTTTACAATCTTGATTTCACCCTTCTGAGGCGAGTTGATAAACGTACCCTTGCCCAGCTCATCGTTGGAAACTTCTACGGTTTCGCCGTCATTTACGATCTGGAAATAGTAGAAATTCACATCACGGACGAAGTATTCGGGAGCCTTTGTTTCCTGTACATAGTATTCGCCGTATACAAGTCCCTCAAGAAGGTACACACCTGTTTCGGTTTCTTTCATCGTACCTACAACAGTTTTCTTATCACTCTTGTAAACTGTAAATACAGCACCTGTCAATTTATTTTCGGGATAGTCCTCATCGACCTTTGTCAATGTTACATTTCCTACAATAACCTTATTGACAAACTCTGCACTTGCAGTTGCGTCCTTTGTTACCGTTATCGTCTTGACCTGTGTCTTAGGCAGATAACCTTCTGCATTGTTGATTTCGGTTATCGTGTACTTGCCTGTCGGCAGTTCTGTAAGTTCAAACTTGCCGTTTGTCAGCATAAAGCGTGCTTCTGCTGTCTGACTGCCGTTATATACATACTTGCCGTTCTTCGATACAGCCTTTAAGTATGCACCGTCAGCGTTCTTTACGGTGAAGTACACATTCTTTTCAAGCTCTGCCTTCTGAGCTGTTGTCAGCCCGTTGGGATTTGTCCATTTCTTTACGATACTCGCGTTGCCTGTGTCACGTTCATTTACAAACGTTGCCGTTGCTGTCTGATTTCTTACTACAGTTATTTTTACGGGATTTTCCGACTTGATTGTGTAGTCAAGAAGTGTGCTATACTCTGTAATCGTATAGTCACCGGTAGGCAGTTCTGCGATTGTGAATGTGCTGTTCTTCAGAACATACTTGAATTCTGTTGCGCTTTCGCCGTTATATGTGTATACGCCGTCTGCACCTGTAGCTGTGATGTACTTGCCGTTGCCGTCCTTTACAGTGAAATACAGGCTCTTTTCAAGCTCCGCTTTCATCTGTGCTATTTCATCGGCTGTCATATCTGCTGTACTGTTATCAAGTTTCCACTCCTTGATAACGGTTGCGTGACCGTAAGGGTATTCGTTGAAGTCGGATTTGCCGATTTCATTGCTTACCGATACAGTAGCGTTTGCTGTTTTAAGTGTTACAGCGTGTGCATTTGCATCAAGGTAGTAGCCTTCGGGAGCTGTAAGCTCCTTGACATAGTATGTTGTACCTGTTGCACTGCTTATAGGTAAGTTGTTGCAAGTGTACACTCCTGTAGCTGTTTCGATAATCTCTGCATTTACAAGTGTGCTGTCAGTGTCCGACTTATACGCCTTTGCTACTGTCTTGCAAGTGCTGTCGGTATAGATACCGAATGTAGCACCTGTTACCTTTTCGCCTGTCTTTGCGTCAACCTTGTTGATAACAATGTGACCGAAAGGCTTGTTTTCAAACGTTGCAGTAGTAGTTGCATTGCTCTTTACTTCAATCGCCTGATTTGCAGGTGTGATATATCCGACTGTCTTGCCGTCCTTTACTTCCTTTACAGTATAAGTACCGATAAGGAGGTTTGATATATTGATTTCGCCCTTTGCGTCTGTTGTGTATGTCTTGGTTGCTACGGGTGTGCCGTTAAGAGCCGTGCCGGAAACTTCAAACTTCCAACCGGAAAGAACACCGTCTGCACTTCTCTTGACTATCTTTATATCGCCCTTCTGCGGAGCATTGGGGAACTTGTCGTTGCCGTTGATTGACACATCGACAACCTTGCCTGCGTCAGAAATTGTGAACTGATAGAATGTGTTGTCGATATTGTAATACTTCGGTGCTTTTGTTTCCTTGAGGTAGTATGTGCCTGCCGGGATTTCGTCAAGCTGATATGTACCCTTTGATGTTTCTGCGAGTTTGCCGTATACAGTAGCCTTGTCGGAATTGTATACAGTAAATTCAGCGCCGCTCAGAAGTACATCGGGATGATCTGCGTCAACCTTTGTCGTTCTGACCGAGCCTAAAGGCGTTTCATAGAATTTCGATGTAGCGTTGTTTGAAACTGCTACGGTTGAATTTGCCGTTTTAAGCGTTACCGGGTGTACATCTGTGTCAATAGCGTAATGGTCGGGAGCTGAAAGCTCCTTGACATAGTAAGTTGTGCCATTCTTGCTCTCAATCGGCAGGAAATTGCAAGTGTACTTGCCTGTCGCACTTTCTGTGATTACAGCGTCTGTCAGAGTATCATCTGTAGCCGATGTATATGCCTGTGCCGGAATTTCACATTCAGCATCCGTATAGATACCGAATGTCGCACCGCTCAGAGCAGTGCCTTTTACGCTGTCAACCTTGTTGATAACGATATTCGCATACGGCTTGTTCTCGATATTTACAGTTGTTACAGTATCGGTCTTGACCTCAAGGTCTTTGCTGTTCTCGGTAATATAACCGACCGTTTTACCTGTCTTGACCTCTGTAACCTTGTAATCGCCGATACGGATATTGCTTATCGTGATTGTACCCTTTGCGTCGGTTGTAAAGGTCTTGTCATAACTCTGACCTGTCTTTGCCGTGCCTGTTACTCGGAACTGCCAGCCACTGAGAACGCCGTCCGCACTGTGCTTTACAATACTTATCGTACCCGTCATTGCCTTGTTGGTAAACACTTTCTTTACCGAGCCGGCAGGAGTGATAGTGAAAGTCACGGGGTCGATTGAGAAGCTGTAACCTGTTGTGCCGGAAACCTCATAAACTGTGTATTCTTCTCTTGCGGGAAGCTCATTTGCAATAAAGTTATATGTGGCTTTGTTCAGCTTTAATTCTGTACCGGTATTGTTCTCGCCTTTATAAGTATAACTGCCGTTTGAGCCTGTAAAGGTGAGATATTTGCCGTTGTGCATTATCTTGAACGATACTTCGGCAAGCTGTTCATCGGTGATGTTCTCAACGGCGCCGTTTTCATTAAGGAACTCTTTGTCGACCTGTACAGATCCGGTCTTAAGCTGATTGTCAAGCTCAATGTCATCAAGGTCGATTACGGTGTTTGGATCACCATTGCCCAGGTCAATACGCTGGTCCCGGTTATCAACATCGTAATCCGTACCGCTGTACGTTTCGATTACAGCCAAGTAATACGGAGCGGTGTTAGTGCCGAACGATATAGTCATTTCGCCGTTTTCGTTCAGCTTGAGATCTGTCGCTGATGTTTTGGTAGCAGAGATACCTTTGAATGTGTAGTTGCCTTTTGTTCCGGTAAATTCTACATAGTATCCTGCCGGCGGATTCGAGGAAACACTTCCGCTGTAGCCAAGCACCTGCAGATTTACGGTAACTTTAGCATACTGTTCTTTGAGCTGTGCTTCTGTCAGATTGTTCTCATCGGAGAAATGCTTTCTTATCACAACAACTGGCGTTGATTTATTCGTAAATGATATTGCCTTTATTTCGCCCTTATTGGCAATTGTGACCGTCTTTGTCTGCGTTTTCGGATTGTAACCGCTTGCGTTATTAATCTCTGTTACAGTGTATGTTCCCATAGGGAGCTTGCTTACATTAAACTTACTGCCGCTGAGTTTCATATTATTTGCGGAAGTCTGAGTGCCGGCATAAACATACGCTCCTGCCGAGCCTGTAACCTTGATATACTTACCATTAGCGTCCTTGACAGTAAAGTAAACATTTTTCTCAAGATTTGCTATTTCTGAAGCTGACAGTGTTGTATCGGACAGCCATACTTTCTTTATCTGAGCCGTACCGCTGTCCTCGCTATTTACGAAAGACACGAACGACGTTTTATCTCTTGAGATGGTAATTGTCTGAGATGCTCTGTTGACAGAATAACCATCCGGTGAGCCGTACTCATATACGGTATACTTGCCTGTAGGCAGGTCAGAAACTGTGAAAGTACCTGTACCGGGATTAACATACAGCGATGTAGCTTTAGTTGTTGTTCCGGCAAAAGAATATGAGCCGCTGTACTTCGTACCGTTGACAGTTATATATTTTCCGTCAGCGTTTTTGATGCGGAAATATATCTGCTTATTTCTTTCAACGTTGTTGCTTGCGGCTATGGCGTTACCGTTGGTATCGATCCACGTCTTTATAACCTTGCCCGTACCGGTATTTCTCGTGTTTTTGAAAGTAACTGTTCCTGTGCCTCCGGCTGTAACGGTTACTGTTTGACTGAGATTCTTTCTTGTATAATTCGGTATACCGTTGCCGTCATTACCAAATTCGTAGACCGTATACGTTCCTGCAGGTAACGATTTTACTAAAAAAGTGTTACTGCTGTTGAGCTTGAACTTAGTTACGGAACCGCTTGCAGAGTAGGTATACGAGCCTGCCTTGCCAGTAGCCTTCACGGCCGAACCCGAACTATTCTTTATCGTGAAATAGATGTCGCTGTTGCTTGCCTGTGTGCTTGAGCTGTCATTCTTATGCTCCCAAACTTTTTTGATCTGAGCTGTGCCTAAGTCAGATGTCTTGAAGTTGGCATAGAACTGCACAGGGTCATCAATACCGTCAGCCATTGTCTGAGAATCGCCGCCGCTTGATTTCCATACAACAAGCTGTTTTCCTGTAGTACGGTTTGCCTTGTATGTGCAAGCCTTAGTACCGCTTATCTTCGTGCTTGTGCTGAAAGTGTAGTCATATCCGCTCTTTGTTACTGTGACACCGGGAACGTTGAATGCACTTGCCGGCATATTGCTCTTGTTATTGTCCGGCAGTGTAATACTGTACTTCTTCTTTGAAGAATTATATTCCATTGTGTAAGTAGGAGCTTTTGATTTAGCATCATTTACAAAACTCGGCAAAAGCGAAAATGCTCTCATCTTGTTCAGAATATATTCATAGCACTTTTCAGCGGGTCTGCCTTTCAGCTGTTCATAGTATACATCTTTGGGTGTACCCCACTTGTTCGCTTTTAAATCGCCCTTGTTATATCCTGTCCTTAACTGCTGCTGAATTTCCCATACAATTATCTGCGTTGCGAATGAAAAATCATCAAGGTTTGTGTTAGCGACAGGAGATTTAGTTACGGTACTGTTAAAACCGCAAAGCAAAGCTATTTTTAAATCACGCCTTGCTTTTGTTGGTAACATAAGCATATAGTCATCACTTGATGCTTTGCCAACATAGGAGCTTCCTGTGCTGTATGATACGCCTGCTTCAATACAGATTGCCTGCTGTGTCACGCCGTTCTTGCTGACACCGAGCTTTGCGTGATTGCTCTTTACTCTTGTAGCGGTAGCAACATCGCCGTCCGCTTTGTAATAGATGAATGTGTAATTACGCTTATCACCGTATGTTCCGTTGTCTGAGCCGATGTAGTTGCCGAGCATAGCCGCATAAACATTATCGCCAACTCCCCATTCTGACGCAAGCGTCTGAATCGGCAGAGCGACTAACGTCATAACTGCCGCAAGGAAAAGTCCGGTCAGCTTTTTGAATTTGTTTTTAAACATAACCTTTATCCTTTCTTGTTTGATTTTTTGAAAATATATATAAAAAAGCAGTCCTACGGGTGCGGACTGCTTTGGATTTTCATATTCAGTTAACTTTCAGAAAAAGAAAAAGAGCCTTGAAAAATCAAAGCTCTTTAAATATATATTCAGTTGTCACTGACGTGACGGTCCTCCTCTCAAGAAGTATATTGCATATCCTTCTATACTGTTACCGTTCTCGTCTTTCTTTAAATCCGGTATGGTTTCTATATATACATTGAAGTAGTATCCTGGCTTCATATATCCACCTGTATAACTCGATTCTGCTTCTTCGGATACTCTCATACGAATAACATTGGGATTTACGTCTTTCCAAATAACAAGAGGAGCAAACCAAGAACTTTCGTCCTTGATTATATCTTCTGCAAGTATCAGTCCATAATTATTGACTGCATCGTCTATAATGACCTGTCGGATTGCTTCAAGGTCGAATGGATACTCATATATGGACTTCGGCTTGCTTTCCTGCTTCTTCGTTGTTGTCTGTGAAGGCTTAGGTGCTTCAGCTTTCTTTGTGGTTGTTGTAGTCTGTATAACAATCTTGCTGTCGCTCAGATAGTCACCGTGTATAAAGCTACCGTCAGAGAGCTTATAATAGCCCGTGTTGGTCTTGGCTGTTACTGTCACCTTGTCGTTCACGCTGTACAGCTTTACGGTTTCTGCACCGAGTACGGCTTTCTTACGGCTGTAGCAGTCTGTGTTGACGTACTTTGTACCGCTTGCCTTTGTTTCTGTCCATTCGGGTGCGGGCTTTGTAGTAGCGGCGGTTGTTGTCGTTGCCGGCTTTGGCTTTGCCGTTGTTACCGCTTTTGTGGTGGTAGTGGTAGTTTCAGCACTTTTTGTTTCCTGTGGCTTTGTGGTGGT
>OHRU01000304.1_pt1 | contig 20468 bp, 10 predicted proteins | sample 1578491 | NCBI WGS metagenome assembly OHRU01 (sample SAMEA3879565, study PRJEB24766) | human gut metagenome | biome: human-associated habitat; feature: feces | place: USA | collected 1985/1987 | reverse complement strand
CGGCGGGAGATAGGGGCAAGCCCCTATCCTGGAATATGAGCCCCTTTCAGGGGCAGCGGTGCCGTACCCGCTATACTATTTGACCATAAATATTGCAGGTATTTTTCTGGATTTTGAACACCCTATGCTTATGGGTGGTTTTAAAAATCTGATTTAAATATTTTGGAGGACGAGTCAGTTCCTGCCTGAATGCGCCCCTTTTCCGAATCAGAACGGATAGCCTATGGCGAAATGGAAGGCGAAACCATCTTTGAAGCGTTCGAGGTTATAGAATCCAGAACGCGACGTTTGGTATGGGGCATGCAAACCAATGCCGACATCAAAACGGAGAACGAGGAAGTCGAGGTCGTAACGCAAACCGGCTCCCGTGCCAACCGCAATGTGCTTGAGGTTGTTCATGGTGAGCTCACCACCGGGGCGCTGGGCGTCCTTACGCAGGAGCCACACGTTTCCAGCATCGAGGAAGACGGCACCGTGGAGCGACCCGAAAAGACGGGCGCGAAATTCGGCATTGGCCTCGAGTTTGAAGTCACCCGTCTGGTCGATGTAGGCATACTTACTATTGTCGCTGCGATAGCGTCCCGGACCGATGGTGCGCACGGTGAAGGCACGCACGCTGTTGGCGCCGCCGACATAAAACTGGTCGGCATAGGGCGCCCGGCGACTGTTGCCATAGCTATAGATGGCGCCGGCGAAGAGGCGGGCCGCGAGACTGAAGCGCGAATTGAGGCGGATATTTTCGTGGCCTTCAGCGGTGACTTTCACGAACTGGGCAAAGGGGCTTCCGAAGAGGTTCTTGTTTTGCTCGTTAAATTTCTTTCCAGTTGCGGCGTAGATGCCCGAAGTGACGTTGCCAGCCTCTTTGATTGAAAACTGTAGCCACACGGGGTTGCGATGGTTGGCAGCAGAGGCATAAGTGATGGTGTAGCTCATCGAAGGCACAAACTGATTGCGCATGGACACGTAGAGCGCGGGGTTGGCCGTCATGATACTGTCGAACGTGCCGGTCTTATGAATCAGGCGGTCGTAGTCGAGACTGAAGAGGGTGAACTCATGGTTGGTCGACTGCGTCTTGTGCCACTTATAAGTGATGTTTCCTCCGAAAGACATCATCTGAAAGAAGCCAGCACGGTTTTTCCAGTCGGCATTCAGCGCGAAGGTGGTGGACGATGGCATGCGGAAATGGCGCCGATGGACAACAGGCATCATGAAGCGCGGAAACTCAAGAGAAAGTTCCGTGCCGAGCTCGTAGGAATTGAGCAGGGAATTGCCCCCGCCGCGCCCAGAACGCGTTTGCCATTCGTAAGAGCCGAAAATCTTGAACGACACTTTTTCGCCGCCACGGAAAGCGTTGCGCTTGGAGATGCCATAGGAAACGCCAGGACCCACCTGCTGGTTGCTCTTCAGCGTGGCATTCATTTCAAAACTGCTGTCGAAGAGTTTGTCCATGACGGTGGAGATATAGAGATCGAGCGTGTCGCAGTTTTCCGTGGTGTCCTGCGGCACATAGTTGACATCAATCTGACTGAACACGCCCATAGCGCCGAGCTTTTCGAGCGTCGTATTGCTGTCGCTCAAACGAAAGAGTTCGCCTTTGCGATGGCTGACAGCGCGGAACCACATAGGGGCACGAAGCGGCATTTTCTTGCCAGAATAATTAAAGGTGAAGGTGCGGCCTTGCACCGACTGATTGAGCTGGTCGAGGTCTGCGCGGCGCATACTGATATACGTGTGGCCCATGTGCCATTGATGGCGCACGCGCTCAGGACGGTCTGCCAAGGGGGCCACACGCAGCTGAACGAAACCAGGCCGCATGAGGGTGTCGGCACGGTAGGTGGTGTAGGCTGCCGAATAATAGTAGTAGCCGTTTTCGCGGAAGAGATTTTCTATGCGTGTCTGCTCGTTGGAGAGATTGACCACACTGAAGGCGTCGCCCTTTCTGAGCAGGCGCTGGCCCTCGGTGGCCCGCAAAAGGCTGTCGGCGCGAGCCGGGAAATTGAGATAGGCGATGGAGTCGAGTCGATGGAGCGGTCCGGCATAAACGCTGTAAGCCACCTTTGCCTTTCGCGGATTGCGCTGCGGAAGCACTTCACTATTGACTCGCCCACTGAAAAATCCATAGTTGTGGAGCGTGTTTGCCGCCACGCGGGCACGCATCTCCGGACTCACCATGCTGACATAGACGGGAGTGGCGGCAAAGGTTTTGAAAATCCATTTTCCAAGACCTTCCTGATGGTCAACGAAACCATTATACACCCACAGTCCCACGGGGAAGGGCGAACGCATGGAGGAAGATCCGAAGAGGGCATAGTTTGGCGGATAGGCCAAAACGGCCTCCACTTCTTCTTTTGCCGTGGCGAAAGCGGCCTCTTCAGCCTCGCGGCGTTTTTTCTCTGCGCGGCGTTCTTCAGCCGAAAGTTTGCGTTTGTCGGGCGCCTGCAACTGCTCTTCGAGCGCCTTCGTCCCGTTTCCGCGCAACACATCGCCCACCGCCTCCACAGCATTGCCGATGGAGGTGATGACGCCCGCTGAATCCTGCTTGGCCTTATGCTTTGACGAAAGCGGCGTGCCATCGTAGGAGATGTGGTCAATACCGATATAAAGTTGCTCGTCTTCCGCCAGATGACTCGTGGTGGAACAGGCCGATAGCAGGAGGGCAAGGCTTGCGAGCCACAGATGGAGGGGACGTGGCGTGGGGAATATATATGGAAATTTCATGTTTGTTGCTAAATTTATAAGTAGGTGTTGGCGAACGAAAATATCTTGCATCAGCTTCAGCATCAGCTTCAACTGAGCATGCTGCGACAACTGGCCTACCTTTGAACGTCGGTTTTCTTCTTGCGTTTGAAGATGAAGAGTTCGCCGAGCCTGTCGGTTTTTCTCCTCAACACCAGTCCGGCGCCAGTTTGCGTGAGCTGTCCTTCAAGCGGGTCGCGCGTGCTGCGGTCGTAAAAAACCTTGACATAGCGCGTGGCACTCTTGTCGAGACGGTATTCAATGGCCACATTGTCGATGAAACTCTCGGCAGAGTTTTGAGCGTCTTCGCCTGTGCTGACCTTTCCTCCGATGATCACGCTAATGCGGTTGTTCCAGAAGCGTTTGGCAAACTGGAAGGAATAGTCGGTGGTTTCGGTGCCTGCGGCGCTCGTATTGTTTTCCATACCGATGGAGAGGTCGATGGTTTTCAGTGCACTGCCAGCGATGTTCTGGATTTCGCTCTGAAGGAAGGCGTTGAGGGCGTTGCTGGCCTTGAATCCGCTACCTCCCGAAGTGAGCATATCGTCGGTCACATACATGCCCGTGGCGAGCATGGCCACCGCCGTTTTGCTCCGCTGGTCGGCCGACATCGTGGCCAACTGGTTTTGCACCGTGAGATCTTCCGTCGCTTCAATGATGAACGTCAGGCCCATATTGTTGAGCGGCTGCGTGATTTGCACACCCACATCGAAAGGCACGGTGCGCGGCTGGTCGTTTTCAACCACCGTTGCCCTCACGCGCTCCTTAGCGGTGATGTTGAGCGTTGGGTTCATCATGTCGCCCGTGAAGTCGACATAACTTCCTTGGACGATGTTGAACGTCTTGAGCGGGATGATGGGCAGCGAGTATTTCATCTCGCCGCTGTTGGCCGTGAAGCGTCCCGTCAAGCGCATGTCGCCCTGTTGCGTAATGCGCATGGTGAGGTCGCCGCCACCTTCAAGGTTCACATAGTTCTGCCCGTCTTCACTCAGACTGCAGCGGAAGCGTGCGGCATCGCTGATGGAGATGCCCAGCGTGAGGTCGAATCCGCTGACTTCCAGCGGCGTGTTTTCCTCAACGATGGCCGAGTCGCGGAAGGAAACAAACTGCACGAGGTCGTGCAGGCGGTCGTCAACCGTCAATGGTGAATCCTTGAGGATGTAGGTCATATCGGTGCGGTCGAGAATCTCGAGTTTGCCGCGGATGCTGATGTTGTCAGACGTTCCCTTGAGCGTTCCGAGATAGTTGGCATAGACCTTTCCATAGAGCAGCGACAAACTATTTCGCTTGGCGTTGATGAGCTCGAAATTGTTGGCCCGCATTGAGAAATTGAGACCGATGCGCGAGAAATCGCGCATGTCGAGCGTGCCATTGAGCAAAAGTGGGTTTTCGTTCTTCGCAGAGCGCAGGGCATAGTTCTTCAAGTTCATCTGACTCGCACGGATTTCCACTGGCGTGGGGTCCATCAGGAAGTCGAAACCATAGACCTCAGAATAGAGGTGGGCATCGTCGAATGCCAGTGCGCCATCAAGCACCGGAGCATCGGCCGTTCCCGTGATGTGGAGTTCGCCGCCAGCTTCGCCACGCATGGCAACGTCAGTGCCAACGAGGAAACCGTTGACGAGGCGCAGTGGGCAGTCGTGCAAATTGGCCACGCCGTCAAAACTCCCGTCGTTGTCGTCATAGGTGCCTTCACATTGCAGCACCTCCAAGGTGTCGGTGCTGACATAAGCGTTGGCATAATGCTTGCCGTTGCCCTGCGGCATATAGAATGCTTCCATGCCCACGTTGCCCAACTGGGCATCTTCGAAGACGAGGCTTTTGGCCTTGAACTGAGCAGCGGCAGAGAGGCTCCCGTTCTGGTGGTCGTCCATCACGTGCATATCGCCGCTCAGCATGCCCTCGAGTTTTGGCAGATAGGGCATCACGTTGGAGAGCTCGCCAAGATTGAGGTTGTTGATGCTCAATGTGATGTCGTTGACAGAGTCGGCCGGAGTGCTGTAGATGCTCAAAGCCGTGCCGTCGTCGGCCAGAAGATTCATGTCGGCCTTGATGTCTTTGTTCTTGCCGAGGAAGATGAAATTCTCGTCGTTGACGTTAAAGCGCCGGTAGGCAATGATTGGGTTGTTGGGCGAGAGGGAGAGGTTGAGACCATTGTTGATGAAGTCAGCCCGCAGCCCCAGGTCAATACCCTTGCGGCCCTGGCTGTCGGTGAAGTCGATGTGCGACCCGATACCCGAATTATGGATATAGGCACTGAGACGCGCCGTGAACTTATTGGGATTCTTGCGCAGATAGTTGCGAATGGTGCCATCGAGATTAAGGCCCGCCGTATCTTGTGAGAACGCGAAATGAATGGTGTCGAGCTGCAAGTTGCCCTGTTGGAAACGGCTCACGTCGAAACGCCCGCCCATTCCGTTCAGAGGGTCAGACGAGAGTTCGAGACGCGCTTCCTGATAGTCGATTCCCTTGAAAAAAAGAAAGCGGCTGAGGGGGTTTTCACGCCCTGCCGCAAGATGGAACTTCATCACGGGGAAAGCGCGACGCAGCATCTCCTGGTCGATTTTCTTCTTCTCGAGCTGGCGCATGAGCACTTTGGAGAAGCGGGAGAGACCAGCCATCAGATGGTCGACATTCCCTTTGGCGCCGAAGTCGAGGTCAAGGTCGCCCGCCGTGATACAGGCGGTGGTGGTGTCGGCAGCCGTGGCAACATCGAAGTTGAGGTCCATGGCTGCAAAACCGCGCGTAGGCGTTGAGAAATGGATATTGGAGAAACCGCCCTGTGCGCTGTAAGCCGTCAGTTTGCGGTTGGTGCGGGCCGTGACGTCAACTATCAGTCCGGCCTGCAACGTGTCTTTCACCATGCCCAGCGCCTTCAAGTCAACGTTCAGCAAATCGAGCATCAGGCGGGCTTCGATGTCGCGTCCGAGCGATGCCGTCAGTTTTCCGTTTGCCTCCAGCAAGGCGTTGCTGCTGGCGAAATCCACCTCCACCTGTCCGCGGCGACTGCTGGCTTTGAGCGACAATCCGCTAAAGGTTTGTCCCGATGCCACGAGGTGGTCCACCTGGGCTTTTGCTTCCAACGAAGACATCGCCGAAAAGAGGTCGAAATGGCGGCCAGCGCCTTGCAAAGTGCCGCTAAAGTCGCCGAGACCATAACCCGGCAAGAAACGCCCCAACGGGAAGGCATGCGCCACAGCTTTCAAGGCGTAGGTTTCGCGGTCGAGGTCAACATCGGCTTTGGCACCCAGCCAACCGCGCAAAGCGTTCACGCGGAAGCCTGTTGCATAATGGTTGCCCTTCATGCGGAAGTCACCGCGGGCCGATGTGCCGTTGGGAATATCGAAAAAGCCACGGGCCAGCAGCGGCAGGAATTTCTGGATGAAAGCGCCCTTCCCGATGCGGGTTTCAAAATCAAACTTGGCAGTGCGCCAGGCCTCAGCGATGTCGTTGGCGGAGCCTTTCAACGTGACAGACAGAAGCTGCGGCCAGGCCAAATGCAAGCGCGAGAGCGACAGATGACTGATATTGCCTTCTATGCGCCCTTCAACCGTCAGAGGCACACTGGGAAACGCCTCCAAAATATAGTCGTCGGCATACCCCTTGGCCAGCGTTCTGACATCCTCAGAAGCGAGCGAGGCATTGAGCGCCAGCGACATGGTTTCGTGACGACCCGGCGTGAAGGCGTTGAAATTGAGGTCGGCCCGCGCCTTGATTTTCGATGCAGGCGTAGAGAGTTCCAAGAGCGGCAGGAAGAGGCGTGCCGTGTCCATATAAATGCGGCCCTTGACGTTTTCCACTTTCAGTCCGCTATGCTCGTTGAAAGCCAAAGCCGCCAAATAAGTGCGCAGCGTTCCTTTCTCATCGTAAGATAGGGTGTCGAGTTGGAGGCGAAGATTGCTGACGGCGATGTAATCGGCCGATAGTTTTTCCTCCATCCTGAATTTCTTCCAAAGCAAGGTGTTGGACAAGGCAAAAGCAGCGTTGCCGACGGCTTTCGCCGAAACGGAAACCGCGGAATCGGAAGGAAGCGCGGCATAGACCACCCCACCCTTTTCAACATTGAAACGACGCACGGAATAATACGGACGCCCCGTATCAAACAGGCCGCCCTCCAAACGGGCCTTACCCATTTCAGCCATAAGGCGCATGGAATCGCCGGGCATGGAGAGGCTCACGCGTGAACGATTGATTTCCACCTGTTCGGCCACAATGCGCCAGGGCATAGATGGCAGCGTGTCGGGCTCTTCGCGGGCCGTGTCGCTCAAGGCCACATAGAGGTCGGCATCGTCAAGGCTGGCCTGGTTGAGTTTCACCACGCCGCGTGTCCACTCCACGCCGTGTGCAGCGGCCTGAAGACGTCCGATTTTTCCACGTATGTAGGTATTTGATATGAAATGCTTCGAATTAACCTTGGCATCATAGAGGCTAAAGCCGTCAATATCGGCACGGCCTTCAAAGAGCGGTTTGAGGCGCACGTCGAGGTACAGACTGCTGGCAGAAACAATGGTGTCTCGGCCGTCAATCACCTCGACGCCCTTCACCGAGAGGTCGAGCGGGAAAGAAAGGCGCACGCGGCTGACACTGATGTTCATGCCTGTCGATTCGGAGAGGGAAGCGGCCACACGATGCACCACAAAGTTTTGCACAGGCGGCAGATAAAGCAACACGGCGAGCAGGAGAAAAAGAACGAAGGGCGACAGGAATATGCCTATCACCCACTTCTTGGCTTTATGCTGGATACTTTTCTTCATAGTTTAAACTGATGAGTTGGGGCGGATGTCTCAGACTCCAACGGAGATAAACGTCTTTAGTAATGGCGAAGAGCGGATGGAAGCCACCTCTGAAGACAGGGCTGGATTCCCCTACATATACATTCACCATTATATATAAAACACAAAGTTAAGAAATTCCGCTGAATCCACTGGCAGAAACCTCCCAAGAAGTCCATCCAAGGCGTTGCCTGCTTTTTCATCAATGCTTTTTCATCCACCGTTGCCTCTCAGCCGCGTCCATCTTTTCGATGGCATATCTCAAGGCCGTTCTGGGCATTTCGCAATGATGGTTTGAAAGAAAGGAGCGCAGGACGTCGATGTCGCGCTTGCCCACTTCCCGCAACATCCAGCCAACGGCCTTGTGTATCAAGTCGTGGGGATGGTGTAAGAGTTTTTCAGCAATGCGGAGAGTATCAGCATACTGGTTTTGCCGGATGAGGGCAATCGTCGATACGATGGAAATGCGCTGCTCCCAAAGGTTGGAACTTTCTGCGAGCGTATCGAGAATGGTGCGGCTGGGCAGCGAACCGTCTGAAAGAGGATGAAGCAGAAAAACGCCAAGGATATTTCCGCACGAGAGGTCCACAAGGTCCCAATTGTTAGCCTGGCACGCGTGGCGCAAAAAGAAGTCGGTCAACGCCGCCCGACGTTCCGGACTTCCGGGATGACGGCGCTTTGGCAATGCCTCTTTCATTTCCTCCACGAGCAGAAGGAAGCCGCAGAGCCTCACTTCATGCCATTTGGAATGAAGCAGTTTGCCGATTTCGGGCAACGCCACCTGCAGCCGCGCAGCTTTCACGACCATTCTGGTTTGAGGAACCTTCAAGCCGAGAAACTGGTCGCCCTCGCCATATTCGCCCTTACCTGTTTTGAAGAAGCGGGAAAGCACCTGCCGCTGTTTCTCATCCTCCATGCTGAGCATGGTTTCTATGATGTCGTTTGCTGTAATCATCGGTGTATTGTTTATTAAGTAATGGTAAGTAGGTATTCAAAAATATAGGGTGTTCAAAATTGAAATATCAAGGGGGGGGGATTGTGCGTAAAAAGCCCTGTCTGTTGCCCTGGGCTCTGGACTGGCTGCCCTTTCAGGGCGCTCCTTTTCGTGCTTTGTTCGTTTATCATGTGCGCATGCTTTGCCACTTGTTGTTTGGCAAAAAAACGCGCAGAGTTTTTTTCTGAATTTTGAACACCCTATCAAATTTATTTTAAAGTATCCATGCAGGGATTTTAAACACCCACTTACCTTATAGAAAATATCAGGGATGCCCTATTCTTAGAGCACCCCTGCAACCATTTATATTATTCTGCACACTGCTCCCGCGTGGAAGCAATCTTTTCTCACATCACGACCTTCGTGCGCACCACCTGCGCATTGCAGGCCACGTCGACGTAGTAGTTTCCTGCAGGTAGTTTCATCTTCACGTTCACGCCCGTTGTCGTCATGATTTTCTTGACATGTCCGCTAAGGTCCGTCACCAGGATGCGCTTGGAGAGTTTTTCCGTACCAGGCATTGCAACAACGAGTTTGCCCTTGCTGGCAGCCACAGAGAAGCCCGGAACAGACAGCGGAGAAACGGCCTTCACGCCATTTTTCTTCTCAGCCAGACGGAACACGCGCGTGGCGTGGCTTCTCACCTCTGCCGAAAGCGTTCCCTTGGCGTCGCTGAGCTGCTGCTCGGCCCAAAGGTCGCGAACGACGTAGGTTTTCTGGATATCAAGTCCTGGCACTTTTGAGAAATCGAAAACGGCCGTCTTGGCTTTTTCAGAGATATTGGTGACAGAGAGGGCCACGTCGCCGTTCTCACAGTCTTTGGCAAAGATAACGAGGCTGTCGGCCTCAGAAATCAAATCGGCCTGCTGGCCCATAGCGTCCTGGTTGAGGGCAATGACCTCACCGCTCTTCAAGATGGCTTCATCATCGGCCTGGAGTTCTTTGCGCGGGTCGAACGAGAGGGCCATCGGAGAAGACCACATACACCAGAGGGCAAACTGCGAGCGATATTCGTCCTGCGTCATGCCAGGACCCTTGCCGCCGCAAAGCATACTTGAAGATTTGCCGGTGCCGTGAAGTCCCGTACAAAGCATGTCGGCATCATTGAAGCGGTTGACGCCCTGATAAGCAGAAATATTTTTCATGTCGCGGATGCTTTGCAGAACTCCTTCGCCGTTGCCAGCGCCAGTCCAGCAGTCGCGCACGTCTTGCGAAATACGCCAGCAGCGTCCGCCAGCCTCAGCACCCCATTTCCAAGGTTCGCGCTCACCCCATTCACAGATGTAGAGCATCGTTCCATAACCAGCCTTTTCAAGGGCATCGGCCATAGCGCGGTAGCGTATGAAAGCCGTGTCGCGCTCCGACGGGGCATTGCAATAGTCACACTTCACAATGTCGACCTTCCAGCGGGCATAGGCATCGGCATCGATTTGTTCCTTGCCAAACGAGCCGAAGGCACCGGCACAGGTATATTCTGCAGCATCCGTGTAAATGCCGAAGCGCATCCCCTTTCCGTGTACATAGTCAGACACTGGCGTAAGTCCGTTGGGGAAACGTTGCGGGTCGGGCAAAGGACGTCCGTCAGCGGCACGGCTCTTGGCATGCCACCAGTCGTCCATCATCACGGCGTTCCATCCGTAGTTTGTTAGGTTTTTCTCCGTAAAGAGGTCGGCCACGTGCTTCACGATGCTTTCCGACACCTCGCTCTCCACTGCGTTCCAAGAGAGCCATCCCATAAAAGGAATGGGGTGTTGCAACTGGTCTGACACGTCGAACGTCACCTTTTCGCTGGTGGTCTTGCCATGTTCCGTCACATGGATTTGATACGTATAGCGACCCGATTTCTGCGGCACGCCTTCCACCACACGCCGCGTGGCATTCCACGTCAGTCCCTTCGGCAAACCGCTCACGGAGAGCGTCGCTTGGGCGTTTGTGGCGCGAATTTTGTGCATGAATTTCACGCCGGGCTGCGAAAACACGGTTGTGGCGCAATCGAGTTGCGAGGGAGTTTCGTCTGCACTGGCCACATTGGGACTTGTCCATGCCAAGGCTGAGGCAAGCAGAAAGGTCTTGTAGAGATTGGTTCTCATTGAGTTAGTTTGTTAAGTAGTTCTATAAAGATTAGGTAAATGTGTTGCCGTGGTATCTTTGGCGGGGACGAGCATCTTTAAAACCATCCCCAGCATATTTTTTATTATCAATCGGCACAAATTTACAAATTAATATTACACTGAGCCTTGCTAAGGCCACAAAAAAAGACACGAAAAACGCTCCGCGCTTGTTTTACTACCTATTTGCAACCAGCTTGCAAAATCTTATCACTACCTTTGCAGACATGAAGAAATGTTCGGCTCCACAGTTCTGGCGCGTCTGGTGTATCATCATCCTGACGCTCGTTGTGGCCATGCTCCCCCACCACCATCATGGTGAAGCGGTGTGCATGGCCTGGAGTCATTGTGACACGGCCGAACATTCCGTTCCTTCACACGGGGAAGGCATTCCGCCGCACGACAATCACGCACCATTACACAAGCACCCCACACCGTCGCACGACTGCAACGAAAACGACTGCGTGGTTCAGAGCATGCGCACGTTCCTCCCCACTGGCACGCGGCCTCAGTTTGCCGACGCGCCCACATGGCTGCCGTTCTTTCTGCCGCTGCAATGCGTGGAAGTGCCGGAATGCACGACACTGACAATCTCCAAGGAAACGCACACCAGCGTTTCCAGGCTTTTTTATGGCTGCCGCCAAGCGACGGCCGGGCGTGCCCCGCCCTTTCTTTTGGCTTGAATAATGGTAAAAATCACCATTACTTAAGCTCCTTCTTATTTACACCACGACACTTTTCTGATTCACCAGACGCGGCAAAACCCACGCCTGGCGGATGTGGCGTAGCCTGCCTTAGTAAGGGAGAAATACGCCTTTTTTTTCAAGAGAATATACCCCGAATTTAAATATCTTATGAACAAACATTTCATGAACAAACACTGGTTGCTGGCCCTATTGCTTCCGGCAGCCTTGCTGACGTCTTGCCATAACCACGACTCGCACGCCGACGAACACGACGGCGAGAAGCACGAAGAGAAGGCCGACAAGCACAACGACAACGACATCATTCTGGAACCCGAAGAAGCCAAGGCGGCGGGAGTGGCCACGGAACGCGTCAGCCCCTCTGCGTTTTCGGAAGTAATCACCGTGAGCGGACAGATTCTGCCTGCCGCAGGCGGCGAAACGACCATCACGGCAACGATGGCCGGCATCGTGAAATATGCAGGAAAGGCGGTGACGGAGGGCGAAGCCGTTGGCAACGGACAGGGGATTTTCGTTGTCTCTGCCCAACAGATGGCCAACGGGAATCCTGCTGCTGCGGCGGCAGCCGAACTGCGTGCGGCGAAACAAGAATATGAACGCGCCAAGGCATTGGCCAACGATCGCCTGATTTCGGCACGCGAACTCGAAGCGGCCCGCCAGCGCTATGAGACGGCAACGGCCACAGCGGAGAGTCTGGGCGGCAGCAACCAGAGCCGCGTGGTGGCAAGCAACATGAACGGCTACGTGAAAGAGGTGCTGGTGCGCCCCGGCGATTATGTTTCCGCCGGACAGCCGCTCGCCACAGTGGCACAAAGCCGCCGCCTGCAACTGCGGGCAGAAGTGCCGGAACGCCACTACGCCATGCTCCCCAATATCACGGGGGCCAATTTCCGTTTCTCGTCGGGCAACGACAACAACGTCTACGCTCTTTCGTCGCTCAACGGCCGCCTGGTGTCGCGCGGCAAGAGTGCGGAAACGGGGGACTTCTTCGTTCCCGTCATCTTTGAATTCAACAACGTGGGCCACCTCGTTTCTGGCACCTTCGTGGAGGTCTACCTCCTGGGCCGCGAACGCCAGGGCGTCATCAGCATCCCCGTCACATCGCTCACGGAGGAACAGGGCATCCATTACGTCTATCTCCGCACAGGCGACCACAGCTATCGCAAGGCCGAGGTGAAAACTGGAGGCAACAACGGGCAACGCGTGGAAATCCTCAGTGGCCTGAAAGCGGGCGAAGAAGTGGTGACGCGCGGCGCGATACAGGTGAAACTGGCAGCCAGCAGCGGTGCCATTCCTGAAGGACACAACCATGAACATTAAAGGGAGGCCAAGAACATGCTCAACAAAATCATAGCTTTCTCCTTGCGCAACCGCGCACTCGTCTTGCTCGCCACCCTGATTCTGATCATCGGCGGCTGCTGGACAGCCAAGCACATGGAGGTCGACGTCTTCCCCGACCTCAACGCCCCGACCGTGGTGATTATGACCGAAGCCAAGGGAATGGCCGCCGAAGAGGTGGAACGCCTCGTGACCTTCCCCATCGAGACCGCCGTCAACGGTGCCACCGACGTGCGCCGTGTGCGCTCTTCGAGCACGATGGGATTCTCCGTGGTGTGGGTGGAATTTGACTGGGACACCGACATCTACCGCGACCGCCAAATCGTTTCCGAAAAGCTCTCCACCATCGCTGACGCCATGCCCGAAGGGGTTGGCACACCGACACTCGGCCCGCAGTCGTCGATTCTCGGAGAGGTACTTTTCATCGGCCTGACCGCCGACTCCACCTCGCAAACCGACCTCCGCACGCTGGCCGACTGGACCATCCGTCCGCAGTTGCTCTCAATGGGCGGCGTGGCGCAGGTGACGGTGATGGGCGGAAACATCATGGAATATCAAGTGCAACTCCATCCCGAGCGCATGCGCCATTATGGGGTGGGCCTCTCGGAAGTGTTGGACGCCACGCAAGCCATGACGCGCAACGCCACCGGCGGTGTATTATATGAATATGGCAACGAATATATCTTGCGCGGCCTGCTCTCCACAAGCGATGCCGACGAGATGTCGCAATCCGTCGTGAAACTCACGCCGCAGGGCCGCCCCGTGGTGCTGGCCGACGTGGCCGACGTGCGCCCTGCCGTGAAGTCGCCCCGCATGGGCCTGGCCTCCATCTCTGGCAAACCGGGCGTTTTGCTGACCATCACGAAGCAGCCCTCCGTCGGCACACTCGAACTGACGGAACGCCTCGACACGGCCATCGCCACCCTCAAGTCGTCGCTCCCTGCCGACGTGAAGGTCAACACTGAGCTCTATCGCCAACAGAAATTCATCGATGCCTCGATTTCAAACATCCGCAAATCGCTCGTTGAAGGCGGCATCTTCGTGGTGCTCGTGCTCTTCATCTTCCTCATGAACGGCCGCACGACGCTCATCTCCCTGGCCACCATCCCGCTCTCGTTGCTCATCACCGTCATCGTCTTGAAACTCATGGGCCTCACCATCAACACGATGAGCATCGGCGGCATGGCCATCGCCATCGGTTCGTTGGTTGACGATGCGATTGTCGACGTTGAAAACGTGTTCAAGCGCCTGCGCCAAAACCGCGAAAAGAGCCTCACGGAGCGCCGTCCCGTGCTCGACGTGGTGCACGACGCCTCCTGCGAGGTGCGTATGCCGATTCTCAATTCCACACTGATTATCGTGGTGAGCTTCATCCCTCTGTTCTTCCTTTCGGGCCTTGAGGGACGCATGCTCATCTCGCTCGGCGTGGCCTTCATCGTGTCGCTCTTCGCCTCCACGGTGGTTGCCCTAACGCTGACGCCCGTTTTGTGTAGCTATCTGTTGGGGCGCAAAACCGACCGCCACAACGAGCCGCGCTTTGTTCTCCGCATGAAAACGGCCTACGCCGCCTTGCTCGCCCGCATGCTCCGCCACGTCCGTCCAGTGATTGCCGGTATCGTCGTGCTGCTGGCATTCACCATTGGCGGCTTCATGCTCCTCGGCCGTTCCTTCCTGCCTCCTTTCAACGAAGGTTCCTTCACGGTCAACGTGAGTTCGCTGCCAGGCATCTCGCTCGACGAGAGCGACAGCATCGGCCGCCGTGCGGAAAAACTGCTGCTCACGATTCCGGAAGTGACCGACGTGGCCCGCAAGACGGGACGCGCCGAACTCGACGAGCACGCCCTCGGCGCCAACACGAGCGAAATGGAGGTGCCTTTCACGCTGGGCAAACGAACGAAAGACGAAGTGCTGGCCGATGTGCGTAGCAAACTCGCCACGATTCCTGGCGTGAACGTGGAAATCGGACAGCCCATCTCCCACCGCATCGATGCCATGCTCTCGGGCACGCGTGCCAACATCGCCATCAAAATCTTCGGCCCCGACCTCATCCGTCTGCACACCATTGCCAACCAGATAAAAGAGGCCGTTGAAGACGTTGAAGGTCTTGCCGACCTCAATGTGGAACAACAAGTAGAGCGTCCTCAGCTGACCATCCGTCCGCGCCGCGTCATGCTGGCGCAATATGGCATCACGCTTCCCCAATTCGCGCAATTTGTCAATGTGGCATTGGGCGGCGAAACGGTGTCGCAGGTCAATGAGGGCGGCCGCACTTTCGACCTCACCGTGCGCCTCAACCAAGAGGCCATGAACAGCATCGACCACATCCGCGGCTTGCTTATCGACACGGGCGACGGCCGAAAAGTGCCGCTCAGCCAAGTGGCAGACATCACCTCGACAGCCGGCCCCAACACCATCAACCGCGAAAACGCGCAACGCAAGATTGTCGTGTCGGCCAACGTCTCCGGGCGCGACCTCCGCTCCGTGGTTGGCGATATCCAAAAACGTGTCAGCGAGAAAATCCATCTTCCGCAAGACTACCACTTGAGCTACGGCGGCCAATTTGAAAGCGAGCAGAAAGCCTCGCGCACCCTCCTGCTCCTCTCCTTCGTGAGCATCGCCGTGATTCTCCTGCTGCTCTTCATGCAATTTCGCTCCTGGCGGCAGTCAGTCGTGGTGCTCCTCAACCTCCCGCTGGCGCTCTCTGGCGGCGTGGCCATCCTGGTTGTCGGCGGCAGCGAAATCAGCATCCCCGCCATCATCGGCTTCATCTCGCTCTTCGGCATCGCCACGCGCGGCGGCATGTTGCTCGTTGACCGCTACAACGAACTGCGGAAAACGGGCATGCCTCCTCGCGAATGCGTGCTCCGCGGTTCGGCCGACCGTCTGCTACCGATTCTCATGACCTCCCTTGCATCTGCCTTGGCGCTCATTCCGCTGGCCGTGGGCCACGACCTCCCAGGCAACGAAATCCAAAGTCCGATGGCGCAGGTGATGCTCGGCGGCCTCCTCACGAGCACACTGCTCAACCTCATCGTCATCCCGACCATCTATCTCCACCATTGCTGCCACACCAAGCAGCCCTCAAACCCTCTTTCTTCTCATGAAACGACCTAAGCATCTCTTCTTTCTCGTCGCCCTCGGCCTTCTCTTCCCGCAGGCGATGAAGGCGCAATCTTCCGCCACCACGGCGCGAGAGGCGCTGCTTGATTCCATTCTTTCCAACAATACTTCGCTCGCCGCGCTGAGGGCACAGACTTCTGCCGGCAAAGCGGAGGCACGCGCCGACCTGCAACTGCCCGACCCCGAAGTGGAGGCGGGCTATCTCTGGGGAACGCCGAAGGGCACACCGGCGCGAAAGGACTTCGGCATCAGTCAGGAAATCGACTGGGGAGTGGTCACGGGCAAACGTCGCCAACTGGCCCGCGCCGCCGACCGCATGCTTGATGCCGACTATGCCCTGCAAGTCACGAACCTCCTGGCCGAAGCCGACGCGGAAATCGTCAATGCCACCCATCTGAACCGCCTCTGCCGTCAACTGGCGCTGCGGCGCGACCTCTCGCAGACGCTTCTTCTGCTCTACGACAAGAAGATGGCACAGGGCGATGCCGACCAACTGACTTACAACAAGGCCAAGCTCAGCCACACGCTCGCTGCCGCCGCCCTCGCCAAAGCGGAGACGGAACGGGCAAAGACAATGGAACGCCTGCGAAGGCTCAACGGCGGACATCCCGTTGCCTACACCGACACGCTCTACGACGCGACGCCCGTGCCGACTCTCCCGGCCTTGCTGGAACGCGCCGCGTCTGCGCAGGCGGCCACACTGGTTGCCTCCGCCAAGGTCAACTGCCAGAAGCGCGAAGCCAAACTGGCCCGTATGGAGGCTCTGCCGAAACTCTCCGTGGGCTTCACAGGGGAATACATCGCAGGGGAGAACCACAGCGGCGTGAGCGTTGGGCTCTCTCTCCCGATTTGGGGCAACGCGCGACAACGTGTCCGCCAAAGCCAAGCCGCACTGACTGCGGCGCAACTCGAACTTGCCGATGTGGAAACGCAACTGAAAGCCACCGTCGAACAGCGCTATGCCACCATGCTGCGCTGCCAGCAAACGGCGGAAAGGCTGAAACGCGAAATGGAGGGAAACGACAATGTACACCTCCTGCAACGCGCCCTGCAAACGGGGCAGATTTCAATGACCGACTATCTGCTCGAACTCTCCTTCTTCAATGAAGCACAAACGGCTCTGCTGGAGGCCGAGCGCGACGCGGCGCTGGCGAAGTCGCAGTTGATGAGGATGTTCTGAGATGGCGGTCAGAAGCAAGTGTTCATTATTAGTCTGATAAGTAGGTGTTCAGAATTAGTTTATCCCTGCATGGATAGCATAAACTAAATTTGAACACCTGCTTACCATTACTTAACAATTAATCACTATATTTGCAGGAACTAACACCACGCACCTACCATGAAGCACTTAGTCTGCATATACATTCTGCTTTTCGCGCTGGCCATGCCGCACCTCAACAGCTGCCAGCGAGCCAACACGCGCCAAGAACTTGAGCGCGTTGACTCCCTGCTCGAATGTGTGCCGATGGACACCAACGCCATCACCGAACTGCTCGACAAAGTCGGTGCCAAGCCCAACGAACTGAACCACAACGACAGCATGTATTATGTCATGCTCAAACACGACTATCTGGTAAAGCGTTTCTACCGCCTGAAAGACGACTCCATGATGCGCCAGGCGGTGAGGCATTATGATAAACACGGAACGGCCTACGACAAGATGCGTGCACACTACATTCTGGCCTGCATGCTCTACGATGACATGAAATTCAAAGAGTCGCAAAAGGAATGCTTTACGGCCACGCAATGTAACGACACCACCACATTACGCAGCATCAAACTGCTGGGAAAATGCTATATGCTGCTGGGAGGCATCTCGAAAAAACAACCAGACAACGACATCGTCCGACGGAGCTACGAAAAGGCGGCCTACTACGCAAAAGAGACCCAAGACAGCTGCACCCTGGGCGATTGCTACGGGCATTTGGTGGATCATTTCAGATGGGAAAACAATTACGACATGATGTATGAGTATTCCCGAAAAGCCTACGACTTATATACGAAATTAGGGTTGAAAAAAGATGCCTATGACGAATTGCTACCGATGAGCGAGGTGTGCCTGCACAGAAACGAACTGGCCAAAGCCAATGAATTTCTTTTGGAATACGAAAAGAACGTGATTTGTTCGCCCGATGCCAAATACCGTTACAACCAAAGTGAATTTGGCGTTTACTACTCCAACAAAGGAGATTACTATCTACTGAAAGGAATGACCGATTCCGCCATCATTTGTTACCACAATGAACTGAAATATTGCAGCGAATTGGTAAAAGCCAGTACCTACGGGGAACTGGCCAACGCATATAGCATTAAGAACCAAACGGACTCTGTCAACAAATATTTAGCAAAATATATAATAGCCCATAGCAAAGCAGACAGTCTGGAAACATCCAACAATCTGCACGACGGATTCTATATACACGAGAACGAAATGCTAAAGAAGCAGAACGAGATGTTGGTAAACGACAGATGGTACTACCATTTTTCCTCTCCCATCTCTATTGTCATTCTTATCCTGACACTTTGCCTGTTGGCATATCTTTGCATCAAAAACAGGAAGACCATCAGCAGAATGACCAACCATTTTTTCTTCATGCTTTACGTTTTCAAACAATCGCTTGCCGAACAGGAGAACGGCACACTCAAATATTTGTTTGGCCTGAAAAAAACAAAAATCCCCACCATCGATATAGAGAAAATCAAGAAAGACATAGCATGCCTTATTGACGAAGAGAAACCCATCAAGGACCAAGCCATTTGGAATGGCTTGTATTTCTACATGCAAGCCAACGACTGGCATTTCCTGGATTTTCTTGAAAGTTTTTCCGGAAGCATCAACAAAAGAGACATCCAGCTCTGCATTCTGATACGCCTTGGATATTCCCCCTCGGATTTGGCGATTCTGCTTCTCATCAGCAAACAAAACGTTACGAAAATCCGTGCGAAATTGGCTGGCATCCTATTCAACGAGGACGGGAAAAGCAGCAAAAATTTCGACAACCTTATCCGTAATTTCCAAGGAAAACCCTAATAAATCAATAAAGAGCAACGGGAAAGCCCCAACGAAGGCTCTTCCATAGACACTTGTATTTCAAGCCGTTGTAAAAAGTGTACTAAAAGTGTACTCCATTTTTAGGCGTATTTTTGGGTGTTTTGTAATTTCGCTGGCAAATCATTCTCAACAAACGCATGATAAACCAAAAACTAAAAACCATCTTCATCCCGACGCATTTAAAACGAAGCTAAAACGCCAATTTTGAACACCGACTCCCCCCGTCGAAACAATTGTGAGATAAGAACGGAAAGTTCTGTGGCACATCTCAGTGGTCTTCCAAATGTATCCAGCAACAACCATGTGGAAAACAATGCTGAGATTGCCGCAGCCACTTTCCAATACCTTCCTCTCCCTGTTTTTGAAGATTACATCTGCCTTTCCAACATCACTTTAAGACAAGCAGATGTCTTGTCTCCATAAACAACCAACCTGACTAACCACCGCAAACCCTATACTTGTCAGCGAACGCGGGACGAGAGACGACCGAATCTAGGACGTGGAACGACCGAATCTGGGACGAGAGACGACCGAATCTGGAACGTGAGACGTTCGAACCTGGGACGAGAGGCGCCAACCAATATAGGGAACGAATCGTCAGCAACGTTTTTCTCCACACCGCATAAGGATTTTCCTGCGCATAAAAAGCAAAAGCGGAAAGGGAAGACTGGGCCGACGACTGGAGATTAGTAATTGCTCAAGTTATTCTTTCACCATTACTAAAAACTGAAAACGATTATTCTGCTAACGGGGCGGGCTGCTGAACCTTCAAGCTCCCCTCCCCATCATACAATTAAAAAAACATAAAACCATGAAACGATTTATCTTGCTCTTCACCATCGTGCTTCACGCTGCCTTCTCTTCGGACTTTGGAGCATACGCACAGACCATTCAACGGGAAGACGTCATCAAAAAGGATTCCGCTTTGTTTCACGAGCTGGTCATAGACGACACCATCTGCCCCATGATTAATTTCCAACTTGCCATGAGGTGTTACGATTATTTGAAAGGCTACCGCCAGTGGGAAAAGACAAAAGGCGTTTATGCTATAGAGAATTTTTGGACGTACACGGATAAAATAGAATATTTATCCCTGCAAGACCCATACGTGGCCGCATCCTTAGATTATAACTTTGAATACAAAGAAAACAATATAAAATGGGATTTCTACAAAGACCTCTGGAACGACGCCTTTGAAAAACGTCACAAGGCGCCCTACAATGAAAGCGAAGAGAAGCGCGACTTTGTGGAGCGCTTGAAGAAGTTCTCCCAGTCGGCCACTTATCAGCCGCTCATCTTTAAAATTATTGCGGTCAAATACAACGGGTCGATTGAAAGGTATGTTGACGACCTGTACAAAAATTCCATCATGAGCAACAAGAAACGGCTCAAGCGATTTGTCAGGACTCCAAGTTTCAAACGACTTGACAAGGATTATGGAGCGCAACTGACCCTCTCCTTGATGGTTTATAAATATTGGCTCGAAAACCGCGCAACCATCAGACCAAGACTTACGGGGGCTTATGTCTACGTTGCGGAGCAGGGGGAGAAGTGATTGGCTGAAATTCTTATGATTATGCGGCGAAGGCCTGAGGCGAAGCACTGTAGCTCACTTTGCTCGCAAAGTGAGGGGGACGAATATTG